>Ga0193726_1000049_pt1 | contig 236335 bp, 194 predicted proteins | sample H2c1metaG_FD_144928 | JGI IMG/M metagenome (GOLD analysis project Ga0193726, IMG submission 144928) | Soil microbial communities from a riparian zone of the East river system, Colorado, United States - H2c1 | ecosystem: Environmental > Terrestrial > Soil > Riparian zone | place: USA: East...
CGACTGCATGAAGCCGGAATCGCTAGTAATGGCGTATCAGATCGACGCCGTGAATACGTTCCCGGGCCTTGTACACACCGCCCGTCACATCACGAAAGTGGGTTGTACTAGAAGTCGCTGCGCTAACTCGCAAGAGAGGCAAGCGCCCAAGGTATGACTCATGATTGGGGTGAAGTCGTAACAAGGTAGCCGTAGGAGAACCTGCGGCTGGATCACCTCCTTTCTAAAGTAGTAGTGGCTCAACCCGCTATGGTGTGCGGATCATGCCACTCATAGTAGTCAGTCCTTCTCACGAATGGATATGACTACACGTCTCGATCTACTCATTTATTTGGACGGATTCTGTCTCATCGTATCGATCGCCAAAGCGCAACCACGCGCAACGCTTTGTCGCTCACGGCTTAAACCGTGACATAAGAAGAAAAGGGCAGACCAAACGGTCTGCCCTTTTTCTTTTGCTCACAGTTGTCATCCCGAGGACCTGCTTCTCGTTTGTGTTTGTTGGTCGTGCGCTACAAAATTCGCACCATTCGGCCTCCCGTCTCGATGACTAAACGCGAAATCAGGTTTTCGTCGCGAGTTCCGAGCTTGGTTGAAAAAAAGCGGCTCTCCAGGGACAGCACCGACGATCCCGAGGCCTACCAGCTCTACCTCAAGGGCCGCTACTATTGGGACAAGCGCACTCCCGATTCTCTCGCCAAATCCAAAGACTATTTCCAGCAGGCCATTGATAAGGATCCCAATTACGTCCTCGCTTACGTCGGCATGGCCGAGTATTACTACGTCTTATCCGACTACACCTACACTTCTTCCGCCGAAACTGCGCCTAAACTAAAAGCCGCCGCCACGCGAGTTCTTGCTCTTGACGACAACCAGGCGGAAGCCCACGCCATGCTGGCCGGCGCTTACGACGGAGACTTCGACTGGGCCGCTGCGGCGCGGGAATACGAACGTGCCCTGCAGTTGGACCCCAACAATGCGCGCACCCATGTTCTGTATGGCCTGCATTTCAGTACCGTGGGAAATATTGACCAGGCCCTGGTCCACTTTCACAAAGCGGTGCAACTGGATCCCTTGAACTTGAACGCCCTCATGAATGTGGGATCCGCTTATTTCACCGCCAGACGCTACGACGAAGCCATCGCCCAGGTGAATAAAGTTCTCGAAATCGATCCCGATTATGGTGCCGCCCACCAGACTCTTTCCCTGGTTTACCAGGCCCAGGGTTGATACGATCTTTGGCTCGATGCGTCGGAAAAATCGGCCGTTCTTAGCAAAGATGATGACTTGCTCGCCGTCTTCAAGGCCGGGCGTCTGGAATATAAACGCGCCGGATATCCTGCCGCCAACAAACGCATAGCCGAAGTTTTGGAAGAACAGTCCAAACGGGTTTACATCGACTCGGTGACCATTGCACTCCCTTGGGCCGTCGCTGGTGACAAAACCAAGGCCTTTTTCTGGCTCGAGAAAGCTCTTGCCGAAAAAAGCGACCTCACGCGAATCGTGAAAACCTCCCCGACTTTCGATTCTCTACACTCCGACCCCCGCTTCAGCGCCATCCTCCGCCGCATGAACCTCCCCCAGTAAGCCCCAGTCCCTTAATCCATGGGCGTGGCGTTGCGCTCGTCCAAGGTGATGGAGTTGGCGCCCGTCTGTAGCTCTACCTTTAATCCTCACAGCAGACTCTATTTGTTGTAGACAATGGAAATCATCACCTTGTGGCCTCTTTTCACGAAACAGCCGGAGGTGGGGGGTATACGCGCCGCTAAAACTGGCTTAAAGTTCTGCTGGTGAACCGCTCCGTGGCCTCAGCGCTGATCTTTGTGATTAGCATCGCGAGCCCGGCCTGCGTCGCCGGCGGCCAAACTGCCCAAGCCACTAAAGCGTCAAAGGCCGTTGGTTCAAAGAAAATTGAAAACGTGCAACGCTTGCAGCCCTCCGACGTAGCGGCACGAGCGCCAGGCCTGCCGCCCGAGTTCGTGGAAAAGTTAAACACTCGCGGCTGCACCATCCCGCAGTTCGATTCGGGAGGAAGCACCGAAGCCGCCGCGGCCATGCCGACCAACGTGATCGAAGGAGAATTTGCCAAGAGAGGTCAGAAGGATTGGGCCGTGCTCTGCTCCAACGGCAAAACGTCCACCATCGTGATTTTCTGGAGCAAGCCTACGTCGTGCTCGAGTCAACTGGCGCGGCTGGACGATCCGCACTTCATGCAATTGGGCGCGGACAAGAAAATGCATTTCTCTCGCGCGCTGACAGCCTCAGACCCGTCTCGAGACGCAAGTCAACATCGTGGACCAAAGCAGATGACTCACCAGGGAATTTACGACGCATTTGTTGGCAAGTCCTCCTCGCTCTTCTATTGCAACGAAGGCAAGTGGAGAATCTATCCGGGCGCCGACTGAATCAACAAAATGACCACGCAACTCCAATTCAATCTCATGCCCGAGCGTCGCATTTGGTCCGTCACCGAACTGACTGTGCGCATTCGCGATACGTTTGCCAAGAACTTCACCGACATCCTGGTGCAGGGCGAAATTTCCAACTGCCGCGAAGCTCAATCCGGCCACATCTACTGCACGCTGAAAGATGAACGCACCCAGATTCGCTGCGTTTGCTTCAAAACTCAGCTGCGCGCTATGAAGTTTCGCCCGGAAGATGGCTTGCGCGTCACCGTGCGCGGCTCCATCAGCGTCTACGAATCCCGCGGCGAATATCAGATCTATATCGAAAGCATCGAGCCGGTCGGCCTCGGCGCGCTCCAGCTCGCCTTCGAGCAATTGAAAAAACGCCTCGACGCCGAGGGTTTGTTTTTACAGGAGCGCAAGAAAGCCCTGCCGGTTCTCCCGCGCTGCATCGGCCTGATCACCTCCCCTCGCGGAGCCGCCGTCCGCGACGTCGTGCGCATACTGCGCCGGCGGTTTCCTAATGCGCATCTGACGCTCTATCCCGTGCGCGTGCAGGGCGAAGGCTCCGCCGCCGAAATTGTCCGTGCCCTACAATTTTTCAATCGCAAACAAAGTGTGGATGTGGTGATCCTCGCGCGAGGCGGCGGCTCCATGGAGGATTTGTGGAGCTTCAACGAAGAAATCGTCGCTCGTGCCATCGCTGCCTGTACCATTCCAATTATTTCTGGTGTGGGACACGAAACCGATTTCACCATCGCCGATTTTGTCGCCGACGTGCGCGCTTCCACTCCCTCGGCCGCCGCCGAAATGGTAGTGCAGACCCGTCGCGAATTCGACAAGCACATTAACGAGCTGCGCGAAAACCTTGCCAGCCTGATTCGTTACCGCCTGAGCCACTCCTCGCGCCGCGTACATGAACTGTCCGCTCGCCGCGCCTTCCGCCGCCCGCTCGATGTGCTGCGCCAGCAGCGCCAGCGCTCCGATGAGATGACCTCGCGCCTCGCACTCGGTCTGCGCGCCCGCCTCGAACAATCGCGCAAGCGTTTCAACGTCACCCACCTGGGTATCGTCTCCTTCGATTTTCACAAGCAGATTGTGCGTCTGCGCAATCGCACCAGCGATTTTGGCGCGCGCATAGAACTCGGCCTCCGCGCGAGTCTCGCGCAAGGCAGGCGCCGTCACGCCGCCGAACATCTACGTCTCGTCTCCTTCGACTTTCGCCGCAAAATTTCAGCCCTGCGCCTGCTCCTCGAACGCCAGCACGCCGATCTCGCCAAGCGCTCCGAGCGCGTGTTACGCGCAAAACGCGAACGCTTCGAGCGCCTGCGCTTGCAACTCGAAGAACGCAGCCCGAGTGCGGTTCTGAAACGCGGCTACGCGATCGCGACGGATGCTGCCGGGAACATTTTGCGCGAGGCGTCGCAGGTTGCCGAAGGCGCGGCCGTCAACCTCCAACTCCACCGCGGCCGCCTGTTCACCGAAGTAAAGCGCAAGGACACATGATCCGAGGCTTCTAAAAAACGATCCACACGGAGGGTACCCAGGTTCGCTTCTCAGAACCTGGGTCTTGGGGTGGCGTCGTTTTTGCAGGCACCACCAACCAACAGAAGTTATTCGTCTTCGGAAGACGAAGCAACTTTTAGCACGGCGAGAAACGCTTCTTGCGGGATATCCACTTGCCCGACGCGCTTCATCCGCTTCTTGCCTTCTTTTTGCTTCTCAAGCAATTTGCGTTTACGCGAGATGTCCCCGCCGTAACATTTGGCCAGAACGTTCTTACGAATCGCCGCAACCGTTTCGCGGGCGATCACGCGGCTGCCGATAGCCGCCTGAATGGCGACTTCAAACATCTGCCGCGGAATTAATTTCCGCAGACGTGAAACCAGTTCACGCCCGCGCTCATAAGCAAATTCGCGGTGAATGATCAGCGCCAGCGCGTCTACCGGTTCGCCGCCAACCAGCACATCCAGCTTGATCAAATCCGATTCCACATAACCCGCCAGGTGATAATCCAGCGAAGCGTAGCCGCGCGACACGCTCTTCAACCGGTCGTAAAAATCCAGAACGATTTCATTCAGCGGCAACTCATACGTGAGCATCACGCGCGTCGGTGATAGATACTCAAAGTTTTTCTGCGTCCCACGCTTGTCCTGACACAACTGCAGAATCCCGCCAACAGAATCTTCGTTGGTGATAATCATTGCGGTGATAATGGGTTCTTCAATCTTGGCAATGTCGCTGGGATTCGGAAACTTCGCCGGACTATCCACTTCCATCACTTCGCCGCCAACGCGGGTGATGCGGTAACGCACGCTCGGCGCAGTAGTGATCAGGTTTAAGCCAAACTCACGCTCCAGCCGTTCCTGCACAATTTCCATGTGCAGCAATCCCAGAAACCCACAGCGGAAACCAAATCCCAGCGCCACGGAATTCTCCGGCTCGTAGAAAAATGCCGCATCATTTAGCTGCAATTTTCCTAGCGCATCGCGGAGCGGCTCATACTCATCCGCAAGCACCGGAAACATTCCCGCGAAGACCATCGGCTTGATGGCTTCAAATCCCGGCAACGCCGGCGCTGCGCGCGACGCCTCCGTCACCGTGTCGCCCATGCGCGCGTCTGCTACGCGCTTGATGTTGGCGACAATGAAGCCCACGTCTCCGGCTTCCAGTTCTTCCAGCGCCACGGGCTTGGGCGTCAGCGTACCCAGAGTTTCCACTTCATATACTTCATTGCTATAAACCAGCCGTATTTTCGTGTGCGGGGTGATGCGTCCTTCCATCACCCGCACAAGAACAACTGCTCCCCGATAAATATCGAACCAGGAATCAAAAATCAGGGCCTGCAGAGGATTGTCCGCGCTGCCTTTCGGCGGCGGTATCCGCGCAACAATCGCCTCGAGCACATCATCCACACCGAGCCCGCTCTTCGCGCTGATGAGCAAAGCGTCGGCAGCAGGAATGGTGAGGACAGATTCAATCTGCTCTTTGACGAAATCAGTTTGCGCGGCAGGCAAATCAATCTTGTTGATCACTGGAAGAATGGTGAGGTTGTGCCCGGCGGCCAGAAACGTATTGGCCACGGTTTGCGCTTCCACGCCCTGGCTGGCGTCTACTACCAGCAGCGCGCCTTCGCACGCCGACAGCGCGCGCGAAACTTCGTAGGAAAAATCCACGTGGCCGGGTGTATCAATCAGGTTGAGGCGATAGGTATTTCCGTCTTTCGCTTTGTAGTGCAGTCGGATACTTTTGGCTTTGATGGTGATCCCGCGCTCACGCTCCAGATCCATGGAGTCCAGTACCTGCTCCTGCATTTCGCGCGAGCTCAGCGCTCCCGTCATTTCCAGTAAGCGGTCGGCGAGCGTGGATTTGCCGTGGTCGATGTGCGCAATAATGCAAAAATTGCGTATGAACTTTGGGTCCATTTTAGGTTTGTAACGGCAGGAGAGTCCGGTCGCTTCGCGCGATTTGCGTGCCGGGCCCACAATCGCGCCGGATCGCTTTGCCGCCGCGCAAAAACCATGCCGCGTAAACAACGAGTTTGCCACAAATCCGCAGTGGCGTCAGCTTGGGCGGGAATTTAGCGAACTGATTTTTCAACGCGATCCCAAGTATGGGGGGAGAATCACTCCATGGAAACGCGGTGCTCGAAGTGCGGTGCGTCGATGATTTGCAATCCGCAGGGGAATTGCTGGTGCATGGAATTGCCGCACGGGCCGATGCCGATGGCCAGCGCCGGGGAAGAGGAAGGCTGCCTGTGTCGGGCTTGTCTGGAACGGAAATTACACGGCCTGGAAGTTGGTGGGAAACCACCTCAGAGCCCTAAAGCCTGAGCCATTTTGCACATTTGGGCACGCCCTGCTATCACTCTCGCGGCACGCATTTTGCCGCGTAGCACGCGCGGTATATAGTTAAATCAGGCTAATAACACTGCATGCAGGCCGAGTCTGTTGATCAGACTTGCTGTCACCGCTAAAGGCTACCCGCTCTGATGGCCGGAGACGTAAACAAGCATCTTGATCGAGCGAAGCGTTTCCTCGAAAAGAATCGCGTTGAGGATGCGATAGGCGCTTATTTGTCGGTGCTGGAGGAAGTGCCTCAACACCAGGAAGCCACCCAGGCGCTGGGAGATCTCTATTCGCGCACCGAGCAGCCGGATCTGGCGGCGGTCCATTACGGATTGCTGTTCGATATGCTTATAGATCCGCGCGACGAAAATAAAGCGCTGGCCATTTACAACCGCTTTCTGCGCAGCGGAACTGTGCAGCAACCGCCGGAACGCATTGCGCGCTACGCTTTTCTGCAACAAAAGCAAAATCACGCCGACGAAGCCATCGAGCAGTACACCAAGGCGGCGGAGCTTTTCAACGGCGAAGGGCGCGAAGAAGACGCGCTGTTCTGCCTGGAACGCATCGCACAACTGGATCCTGAAAATCCCGCGCGGCAATTACGGCTGGCGGAGGCTGCGGAGAAAACCTCGCGGAACGCACTGGCGGCCAGAGCCTATCTGCGCGCCGGGCAGCTGGCCACGGCTCGTGATGAGCATGTGGATGCGCTCAAACTCTTGTACCGCGCCTACACGTTGGCGCCGCAGGAACGCAGCGTCGCGCTGTTGTACGCACAAGCGAAGTTGCATGCCGGTATGGCTGGGGAAGCCGTCGCGATACTCGATCCCTTTTCCGAAAGTGAAAACGATGTGGTGTTTGCGGATACCTTCGCTGACGCCCTGTTGCGTGCGGGCCAACTCGATCGCGCGCGCCTGGTTCTCGAGAAATTGTTGCGGGAGAAAAATGAAGGGGTGGCGAGACTATTTGAACTGGCCGACGCTTACGCCGACGCCAAAAAAGATGGAAGCGCAGTAGAGATTCTGACCACTTTGAAGCGCCGGATGTTCGGCGACAAGAAGCAAAACGATTTCATTACCCAGATGGATGTAGTGATAGAAAAGCATTCGCAATCGCAGGGCATCCTGGAATTTTCCGCGGTGCTGTACAACGAGTTAAACCGGGAATCAAAATATTTTGAGATTTTAATCAAGCTTTTCGACGTTTACGTCCAAGTTGGAGCGATACCGAAAGCCTGTGACGCGCTGGAAAAGCTGGTGGATATTGACGCCTACGACTATCGTAACCAGGAACGGCTGGAAATGCTGCGCAGCCGCGTGGACGATTCCTTTTTTAAGCGGGTAGCAGGCCGGTTGGCGAGATCTTCGAGTCCCAGCGCCGGTTCGCCATCGGCTCACCGGGCCGAGTCGTCAAGCGACGTGGTCAGCTCTTCGCAGACGGTGACGGAAGCCGGGCGAGAGTCGCAGACCCTAGAAGATCTGATCGTACAGACGGAAATATTTCTGCAATATTCGCTGCACAACAAAGCTCTTGACCGGTTGCAGCGAATCGGCGTGATGTTTCCCGGCGAAGAAAAACGCAACGCGCGGCTTTCCAATTTATATGCGCTGGCAAACTGGTGGCCGCCTGGCGCACACCGGCAGCAACCGTCGCCGACAGCAGCGGCGCCAGCCGTGCCGGCACCCGTGCAGCAGCAACCGGTTGTGGCGCAGCCTGAATCAGCGTCATCCGTGGCAGCAAGTAAGAGCGGTGTATATACCGCGGAGACGTTGCGCGATCTATCAAGAATCTCCGAAGTGAATCAGAAAATTTTCCGGCAACAGACTCCGCGTGCGATGTTGAACACGGCGGTGAACGAAGTGGGGTCCTATTTACATGCCACGCGCTCGTTGGCGGTAGTGGGCGCCATGGGGCGTCCTCCCGAAATGACCGCGGAGTTTTGCGCACCGGATGTGAAGCCCGCTCCGGGCGCGCAGGTAGTCTTGTTGTTGGCGCTGATGGAGAAAGCCGAGCCCGATGTGTTAGGCGGGTTGATGGTGGAATCGTCGGACGGTTCGATACTGAAAGAAATGGGGCTGGAGAGCGCGCTGGGCGTGATCATCACCGACAAAGAGACGCAGACACCGGCGGGTATGCTGATTGTAGGCCACGCGAAATCGCACAAGTGGCGGCCCAACGAAGCCTATTTTCTGCAAGCCATCGGCGACCAGATGTTGATGAGCGTGAGCCACACGCGGCTGCGTTCGCTGGTGCGGCGCATGGGCGTTTCGGACGAGCGCACCGGATTGTTAAGTAGAAGTTCCTACCAGAGCTGTTTGTTGACAGAGGCGGATCGCGCGCGCACGCAGGGCACGCCGCTGGCGCTGGCGATTTTGCAGATTGATCGCGGCACGGATATCTTGCGGCAGCAGGGCGAATCGCCGATGGAAAGATTTCTGGAGCAACTGGCGCGTTCGCTGCAATCCATGCTGCGGCAGAACGATGTGGCGGTGAAATATACCTCGTGGTCGCTGGCGTTCATCTTACCGGACACCACCCTGGAAGGTGCGCAGCATCTGGCGGACAAATTGTTGCGTGCCGCCTCGGGATTGCGCCCGCCCTGGGATGCCACGCAAATCACGCTGAGCGCGGGAATTGTGGAAGCTACCGCTAAGCCGGATTACGACAGCGAAGATATAGTTACCGACCTGATCAATCGCGCGGAGTTTTCCATCGAGGAAGCGCGCAAACGCGGTGGAGATACGGTAGTCACACTGGATAGTCCTAAGGTTTAGATTTCACAGAAAGAGGAATTCATGTTTCCCACGGACGTTGTGATTGTGGCGGGTGCGCGCACGCCGATGTCGCGCTACACCGGTTCTTTTTCCGATGTGTCGGCGATTGATCTGGCGGCCCACGCCTCCAAGGAAGCCATCAAGCGATCGGGTGTTGATCCCGGAGATTTTGATCACGCGATTTTTGGCAACGTGATGCAGACCAGCGCCGACGCCTTGTACGGCGCGCGCCACGTGGGCTTAAAAGCGGGGCTGAAAATCGAAGCGCCGGCGGTTACGGTGAACCGCCTGTGCGGCTCCGGCATGGAGTCGATCGCGCAGGCGGCGCAACGGCTACTGCTGGGCGAAGCGACCATGGTGCTGGCCGGCGGCATGGAAAACATGACCCAAGCGCCGTTCGTGATTCGCGGCGCACGCAATGGTTTAAAGCTTGGCGGCGGCGCGCTGGAAGATACGCTGATGGCGGGGCTGACAGATTCTTATTGCGGCTTGCCGATGGCGCTGACGGCGGAAAAACTTGCCGAACAGTACGGCATCACGCGCGCGGACGCGGATGCTTACGCGTTGCGCAGCCAGCAGGCGGCGGAGGCGGCCTACCAAGCTTGCCGCATGCGCGATGAACTCGTGCCGGTGGAAGTAAAACACGGGAAAAAATCGATTACCGTCAGTGAAGACGATCACCGCCGGCCGGAAACCACCCTGGAGACGCTGGCGAAATTGCCGCCGTCGTTCAAAAAAGATGGAATTGTAACCGCGGGAAATGCCAGCGGAATTGTGGACGGTGCCGCGGCGGTGGTGGTGACACGCGAGCAGACCGCCAAGGATCGCGGATTGAAGCCGGTGGGACGAATCGTGGCGTGGGCTGTGGCCGGCGTCGATCCCAGCATCATGGGAATCGGGCCGGTGCCGTCTTCCCAGAAGGCGCTGAAGCTGGCGGGATTGGCTTTGCAGCAGATCGATCGCGTTGAAGTGAATGAAGCTTTCGCGGCGCAATATCTGGCGGTGGAAAAAGCGCTGGGGCTGAACCGCGATAAGACGAATGTGAATGGCGGGGCGATTGCGCTGGGGCATCCGCTGGGCGCGACGGGAACGCGGCTGGTGATTACCATTTTGAACGAACTGCGGCGCAATAATTTGCGCTATGGATTGACGACCGCGTGCATCGGCGGCGGGCAGGGCATCGCCATGATCGTCGAAGCGTTGTATAACTAGCAGCCCGCCTTCCGCGGAAATATTAAGAGGACACCAATGGCCATTCAAAAAGTTGGCGTTGTGGGTTGTGGATTAATGGGCTCGGGCATCGCGCAAGTTGTCGCGGCTGCGGGCTTCGCCACGGTGGTGCGTGAAGTCAGCGGTGAAATTGTGGACCAGGGCTTGAAGAGTATCGATAAGAATCTGGCGCGGCTGGTGGAAAAGGGCACGATTGACGGAGCCAAAAAGGACGAGATTCAAGGGCGGCTCAAAGGCACTACTGCGTTGGAGGATTTGAAGGATTGCGACCTGGTGATGGAGGCGATCATCGAGCAACTCCCGGTGAAACGCGAGCTGTTCAGCGCCTTGGATGCCATTTGTCCGCCCACAGCCATTTTTGCGAGCAATACTTCTTCTTTGACCATTACGGAAATTGCTACGGCTACGAAACGGCCGGATCGATTTGTGGGATTGCACTTTTTTAATCCTGTGCCGGTGATGAAGCTGGTGGAGGTGGTGCGTACGATTGCTACCGATCCCGCGGTGTACGAGGAGATGGTAGCGTTTGGAGCGAAACTGGGGAAGACGCCGGTGCGCGCGCACGACAGTACGGGATTTATTGTGAACCGTCTGCTGGTGCCGTACCTGCTGGATGCGATTCGCGCGCTAGAAGAAGGTGTGGGCTCGATTGAAGACATTGATAACTCCATGAAGTTGGGCTGCGGGCATCCGATGGGGCCGCTCACGCTGCTCGATTTTGTGGGGCTGGATACCACGTATTACATTGCGAATATCATGTTTGATGAATTCCGCGAGCGCCGGTTTGCTTCGCCGCCGCTTTTGAAGCGCATGGTGCTGGCAGGATGGAACGGAAAGAAGTCCGGGCGCGGATTTTACGATTACAGTGATCCGCAAAAGCCCAAGGCGATGAAGTTTTAGTATGGTTACGAGAACGACGAAAGAGTTGCGCTTTGGGTTTGGGGTCTGAATGGTTCAACGCCCAGGACCCACCCTGCAAAAATTCCGCAAAGCGGTATGGGGCACCCTCCGTTTGTACGGAGTTTTAGTGGCGTTGCGATCGGCTAGAGGGCAGTAAACTTTTACGGAGAGTTTCTCGAGGCAGAATGACTCACGAAAACTTGCTGTACGAAAAAAAAGATGGCATCGCGTATGTTACGTTCAATCGTCCCAAAGTATTGAATGCGCTGAACCGCCAGACCGTGGAAGAGTTGCAGCAGGCGCTGCTGGACGCGCGCGGCGACGATAGCGTTCGTGTACTGATTTTGACGGGGGCGGGCGAGAAATCGTTCGTGGCCGGCGCGGATATTGGTGAGCTGGCTAAGCAGATTCCCGTGGGCGGCCGAGAGACCTCGTTATTTGGCCAGGGTGTTTTTCATTTGCTGGAGACAATGGGCAAGCCTTCCATCTGCGCGATCAATGGGTTTGCGCTAGGCGGCGGGTGCGAGCTGGCGATGGCGTGCACGATTCGTCTGGCGAGCAAGACCGCGAAACTTGGCCAGCCGGAAGTGAAGCTGGGCATCATCCCGGGCTATGGCGGTTCTCAGCGCCTGGCACGGCTTTGCGGGAAGGGCGTGGCGCAGGAATTGTGTCTGACTGGAGAAATGATCAACGCGGAAGAAGCGCTGCGCATCGGGCTGGTGAATCATATTTTCGAGCCCGCGGAATTGTTGCCGGCTGCGGAGGCGATGGCAAAAAAGATAATCGCCAATGCGCCGCTGGCGGTGAAATTCACCATGGAAGCGATTGAGCACGGGGTGGAAATGGGCCAGGAAGAGGGCTTGTTTTTGGAAGCGACGCTGTTTGGATTGGCGTGCGCCACGGAAGATATGCGCGAGGGCACTAAGGCATTTCTGGAAAAGCGGCCAGGGCAGTTCAAGGGCAAGTAACCCCTCTTCGATCACATGGCCAAAAATTTCACTTCTGAAACAAAACAGGCGCCGGCGGACGCGTCCGGGCTGCGCTTTGCGATTGTGGTGAGCCGCTTCAACAGCGCAATTACCGACCGTTTGTTGGAGGGCGCAGAGGACGCGTTGAAAAAATCGGGCGCGGCGCATGAGGATGTGGAAATTGTGCACGTTCCGGGAGCATTTGAATTGCCGCTAGCGGCGAAGAAGCTGGCGAGCCAAGGCGATTACGACGCGTTGATCGCGGTTGGCTGCGTGGTTCGCGGCGACACGACACACTACGACTATGTGTGCTCTGAAACCGCGCGAGGCATTCAGCTGGCGCAGATGGACACTGGCGTGCCCATTATTTTTTGTGTGCTGACGTGCGAGACGCAGGAGCAGGCCCTGGCTCGCGCCGGCGGAGAACACGGTAATAAAGGATACGACTCCGGGCTGGCGGCCATCGAAATGGCGCGGTTGTCGCAAAGGCTCACTGGAAAATTGTCGCAGGCGACGCCTGCGGGAAAGTTGCAGGACGCTTAGTGGCCCTGCGAACGAAATCCCGCGAGTTCGCAATGCAGATGCTGTTTCAGTGGGATATGAGCAGGCAAGATGCCGCGAAACTGGAAGCCAAATTCTGGCGCGCCGCGACAGCAGAGGACAGCACGCGCATATTTGCGAACAAGCTTTTTGAAGGCGCGTCGAAAAGCGCCGACGAACTGGACGCCTTGATTGTGCAGCACGCCAAGAACTGGCGGCTCGAGCGCATGGCCATCATCGATCGCGCGGTGTTGCGACTGGCAATCTATGAGCTGCGTACGGCGGAGACGCCGCACAAGGTCATTATCAATGAAGCCGTGGACCTGGCAAAAAAGTTTTCTTCGGAAGATGCGGGATCATTCGTGAATGGGATACTGGACGCGGTGTATAAAACTTTAACCAGCAAGTAGGGTTTGCTGTGAAAAAAGGGCCCGTGCTTTTCAGTGCGGCTTTTTTATTTTAGCTCGAGGCGCATGAGGCTTGTACTTGTTCGGGCTTCAGCCGCGGATGGTGCCTTCGAACACCTTTACGGCTGCGCCGCCGACGCGCGGAACCAGTTTCTTTCCCGTTTGCGAAACTTCCACTTCAATCTGGCTGGGCCTGCCCATCTCTACGCCCTGCTGGATGTAAAAAGTTTGACCGGCAGAGAGTTTGCCGTGCTGCACCAAGTATGCGCCGAGAGAGCCCGCGGCGGAGCCAGTGGCGGGATCTTCGTACTGTTCCCACGGGAGCATGCCGCGGCTGAAGGCTTTGTTGGAGCCGTTGAGCGCGAAGCAGTAGGCCATGGTGCCGTCCTTGCCTTGCAGGCGACGAAGTTCGCTCATATTCATTTCAATTTTTCCGAGGCCCGCGCGGTTGCGGAAGGGTACCATCAGGTTGGAAACCCCGGTGGAGACATATTGCGGCTCTAACTGCGAATGAAGATCTGAAATGGCAACACCTAGGGCCGAAGCCAACCGTTTCTTGTTTATTTTGGCGGGACGAAAGGCCGCAGGCATCTGCGTCATGATTACGCGTTGCGGGCGGCCGTCCTTGAAGCGAATCTCTACCGGCAGAATTCCGGCGCCGGTTTGCTGCATGATGTGCACACCGCCTTCCTGCGCGGGAACTACGCCGAGTTCGGCGAGCAGGAACCACGTTCCGACGACCGGATGGCCGGCCAACTTCAATTCTTCCTTGGTGGTGAAAATTCGCAAGCGAGCTAGGGCGCGGTCATCCGTGGGTTTCTGGACGAAGACGGTTTCGGAGAGATTCATCTCGCGCGCGATGTCCTGCATGGTGTCGTTCGACAGGCCGTCGCCGTCGGTGATGACCGCGAGCGGATTGCCTTCGAAACGATTGGTGGTGAAAACGTCCAGCGTGTGGAAGCGATGGTCCATAAAGTGTTCGCGAGCTCTTCAGCGAAGTGCGTTCAGATACTTTTGAGCTCCGGAACGGTCCTTTCGTTAACGATATTTCCGGTGTTCAAGGTGGATTTCGGTTCGATCAGCACGACGTGAACTTCTTCGTCGGCCACCGGCATGTGCTCCACCATGCGGGGAACGATGAGGAATTCGCCTTCGCGGATGATCGATTCGTGCTCACGGAATTTCATGCGCAGTGTGCCTTTGGTGACCAGAAAAAGCTCATCTTCGTTTTCATGATGATGCCACAGGAATTCGCCCTTGAGTTTAACCGCTTTGACGTAGCAGTCGTTCACTTCACCGATAATGTGTGGCTTGTAGTGTTCGGAGATGAGAGAAAACTTATTTTGCAGGTTGACGGTGTCCATTTTGTCGGCTCCTAGAGATTCTGAACGATGCCGGTAACCGCGGCGAGCACCTGGCTGGTGGAGTCGCGGCGCGAAGTCTCGCAATACACGCGCAACAGGTTTTCGGTGCCGGAAGCGCGCACCATCACCCAGCCGATGTCACCGAGATAAACTTTTATCCCGTCCATGTTTTCGCGGCGCGTGACCGACCAGTCGAGCACATTCGTCAGCGCGGAGCCGGAAAAATGTGCGATGGCTTTTTGCTTTTGCTCCGGCTGGACGTCCAGGTCCACGCGGCCGTAGTGATATTCGCCGAATTCGTTGTGGAGTGCGGCCAACAATTCGCCGAGCGTCTTGCCGTGCCAGGCCATCAACTCCGCCAGGAATAAAGCGGAGACGGTGGCGTCACGTTCGGGAAGATAAAGACTGGTGCCGAAGCCGCCGCTCTCTTCGCCGCCTGCGAGGATATTTTGTTCGAGCATCAGCTCACAAATGTATTTGAAGCCGATGGGAACTTCATGAAGTTTGCGGCCAAACTTGTCGGCGATTTTGTCGATCAGTTTTGTGACGGAGAAAGTTTTGGCGATGTCTCCGGGTAAGTTACGGGCACCTGCGAGATGCCAGACCAGCAGCGCGAAAAGCTGGTGGGGATTGAGGAACCCGCCGTCGCGGTCGATGGCGCCAATGCGGTCACCATCGCCATCCGCGCAGTATCCGGCGTCGTATTTGCCGGCGAGGACGGCGTCGCGCAGAGGCTGAATGTGCGGCTCGATGGGTTCAGGATGCGCGCCACCGAAGCGGGGGTCGCGGATGCCGCGAATTTCGTCGCAGACAATATTGTTGCGCTGGAAAAGCTCGTGGAGCAGGCCGGCTGCCGAGCCGTGCATAGGATCGGCGACGAAGCGGAATTTCGCTCTGCGCAGGCGATCCCAGTCCACAAGTTTTTCAAGGGCATTTAAGTACGGGGCGCGCGGATCGATGGTGTGAATCAAATCTTTGCGCGGCGGAAGCGCGGCGATGTCGCGATTTTGTGCGCGTTCTAATTCCTGTTCGATTTGCGCGACGACGGAGGGAAGCGCGCTGCTGCCGTAGCTGGCTTTGTACTTGATGCCATTCCAGCGATATGGATTGTGGCTGGCAGTGATGACCAGGCCTCCGGCGGCTTTGCGGTCGCGAACGAGAAATGAAACAGCGGGAGTGGGGCAAGGCTTGTCGGTCAGCAAGACTGGAGTTCCGGTGGCGCTGATAGTTTCGGCGACGGCGGCGGCAACGGTATCGGACGCAAAGCGGTGGTCGTAGCCGATGATGACGCCTTGGCGAGGGTCTTCGGACCGAATTACATAACGGGCGATGGCGTTGGCCACGATGCGCGCGTTCGCGAAAGTGAAATCTTCGGCGATGATGGCGCGCCAGCCATCGGTGCCAAATTTGATCGGCGTGGTCTCCGCGACAGCGGATTGTGACTGCGACGGCATGAGCAAAAAGTATACGCGAAGCGGAGATAGGGCCAAGAGCCGCATTGGCGGGTCGGGGCAAATCGGTGCGGCACGTCACTGCGGCAGGTAATTACAGCAGGTCCTTGCGGCGATTCTCTTCGAGCCATTTCACGATTTTGCCTACGTCCTGGGAGCGATCGCGCGGGCAGACCAGTAGAGCGTCGACGGTCTCGACCACCACGAGATTATGGACCCCGATGGCGGCGACGAATTTCGAGGGACTCCAGATGAAGTTGCCTTCAGCGTCGAGCATGTGGCCGGCGCCAGCCAGGACATTTTGTCCGGCCACGCTGGCAGACTGCTCGTGAACAGCGGTCCAAGAGCCGATGTCGCTCCAGCCGATTTCGGCGGGGATGGCGAAGACGCGCGCGGCGCCTTTTTCGCGGGTGGCGGCTTCGAGGATGGCGTGGTCCACGGCGATATTTTCGAGGTGCCGGTAGATGGAGCGAAATTTATTTTCGTAACTCTTTGTGCCAATGCTGGACGACAGCGATTCGAGTGCAGCGCTCGTTTTTGGCAGGTATTTCTTCAGCGCATCAAGAAATGTGGAGACACGCCAGAAAAACATTCCGGCGTTCCAGTGATAATTGCCGGAAGCGACGTACTTCTTCGCCAGTTGCAATTCCGGTTTTTCTTTAAAGGCGCGGACGGGAAAAACGGGGAACGGGCTGGTGGAAACAGGCTTTTTGGAACACTGGATATAGCCGAAACCAGTCTCCGGGCGCGTCGGTGGAATGCCCAGGACGACCATGCGGCCGGGTTCGCGGGCTACATCAAGCGCGAGGCGCATGATCTTGCGATATTTCTGCACCTGCGCGATGTAGAGGTCGGCGGGGAGGATGGCCATCAAGGCATCTCCGCCGGCCGCTTTGCGGATGTGGATGGCGGCGAGAGCGATAGCTGCGGCGGTGCTTCGTCCTATCGGCTCGGCGAGGACGTGTTTGCTCGCCGACGCCGGCAGATGTTTGCGGACGGAGGCGGCTTGCTCGACGTTGGTCACCGTCCAGATGCGCTCGGCGGGAATCAGCGGTGTGAGCCGTGCCACGGTCTGCTGCAGCATGGAACCGGTGCCGATAATGTTGAGGAGCTGTTTGGGCGTGCGCGTGCGGCTGCGCGGCCAGAAGCGCGTGCCGCGGCCTCCGGCGAGAATGACAGCGTGAGCGGTGAGTTTTTCTGCGGCCATGGTCGGCTCTATGGGAAGAAAACTTGTTGCAGCGCAAATTCGGCTATGCCGTCGCGCAAAAGTTTAGCGCGTAAGGCATCGGGATCAGGCACGTAGGTGCGCAATATAGAAGTAGCGGCGTTCGGCGTAATAGAAAATTTGCCGAGTCGGGCCGGGAGAAACCAGCATTCGCCCTGCTTGAAGGAACTTGTACCGCCATCCCACGCAATTTTCCCGCTGCCGCCGAGAACGATGAGCAGTTCAAAGCGCGACGGATCGGAATTCGCTTCCGTTGCTGCGGATATATCCCAGCGTTCACTGGCGAAATAGCGGCAGACGGCGAGTAACGATTTTTTCACGCCAGCGGACGAAGGCAACGGCAATGGCGGAACTTTGCCGCCGTGGCGATGCTCGAAATCGATTACGGCCAGGCCTTTTTCGACGTGCAGCTGGCGGGGATGGCCTTGAGCGTCCACGCGCTGGAAATCGTAGAGCCGATAGGTGAGGTCGGAATTCTGCTGCACTTCGCAAAGGACCATGCCTTTGCCGATGGTGTGCGGGGTGCCCGCCGGAACGAAGAACGTGTCGCCACCGGAAACCGGCAGGCGCTCGAAGAAATTCTCCAGCCCGCCCTTTTCGATGGCCGCTTCAAACTCTTTCGGATCTACTTCGGGAACCAGCCCGAGGAGTAGGGTTGCTCCCGGTTCGGCGGAGACTGCGTGCCACATCTCCGTTTTTCCGCGGGAGCCGGGCGCTTCATGCTCCGCGGCGTATTCATCTTGCGGGTGTACCTGAATGGAAAGTTGATCGGTGGGAAACAGGAATTTCACGAGCAGCGGAAAATCGGAAGCCGCGGGTCCACTGGCGAAGTTGGAACCGCGCCACTCCACGGGCATTTTTAGCCACCCTGAATTTAACGTCCCCTTGAAAGCTCCATCAGGGATTTCGCTGAGCGGGCCGGTGAGCCAGGCTTCGCCTATAGGCTCGGGCAAATTCGATTGTTCAGGGTATATGGGCGTGAGCAAGCGCGCGCCCCAGATGCGCGGCATGAATCTTGGTGCAATGCGTGTGGGCGCAAGTCGCACGGATCAGGAGGCGGCTTCCGCGCGGCTGAAAAACCGTCCGAGGCGGCGAAGGCCTTCTTCGATGCGCTCGATGGAGGTGGCGTAGGAAAGCCGCAAGTAGCCGGGCGCGCCGAAGGCTTCGCCGGGCACGACCGCGACCTGCACTTTTTCGAGCAGGAGCTTGGTGATTTCCGTACACGATTTAGCCAGCGGATTATTCCCAGTGGTATGCGCGGAAATATTCGGAAAGGCGTAGAACGCGCCGCCGGGATCTTCACAAGTGATGCCGGGAATAGCGCGCAGCCCATCCACGATACGCCGGCGCCGGCGCGCATATTCAGCGAGCATGACCGGGACAGAGTCCATGGAGCCGCACATGGCTTCGAGCGCCGCGTACTGCGCGATGGAAGTGGGATTGGAAGTGGATTGACTTTGCAATTTAATGGAGGCCTGCACCAGTGCTTCGGGTGCCAGCGTGTAGCCGATGCGCCAGCCAGTCATGGCGAAGGTTTTGGACATGGAGCCGATGATGACCACGTGGTCCTTCGAATCCGCGGCGCTGGCGATGGAGTAGGGCTTGTGGGGCTCGTAGGTGAAATGCGAATAGCACTCATCGCTCATCAACCAGATTTTGCGCTTTCGGCACAGCGCGAGAATACGTTCGAATTCTACGGGGGAGACCACACCGCCGCTGGGATTGCTCGGAGAATTGAGAAATACCATGCGCGTCTTAGGGGTCATGGCCTTTTCGATGGCCGCGGCTTTTACTGCGAAACCGTCGGACGCTGCGGCCTGCACGAATACCGGCGTGCCGCCAGCATATTTGACGATGTCGGGATAGCTGACCCAGTAGGGTGCGGGAATGATGACTTCATCGCCGTTTTGAATCAGCAGGCTGACGAGATTAAAAATGGAATGCTTGCCGCCGACGTTGACGACGCATTCTTTGGCTTCATAGTTGGAGCCGAGTTCCCTCCTGTGCCAGGCGCAGATGGCTTCGCGCAGCGGCATGATGCCGCCAGTGGCGGTGTACTTCGTCTTGTTGTCGTCGATGGCCTTAATGGCGGCTTTCTTGATGTGGTCCGGAGTAGGGAAGTCCGGCTCGCCGGGACCGAAGTCGGCGACATCCACGCCGCGAGACTTTAGTTTTTCGGCTTCCGCGATGACCGCTGCGGTGGGAGAGATTTGTATGCGGTTGATGCGATCGGTTAGTTGCACCTTTGCTCCTGTAGTTGCTGAGACATCCATGTTGATGAAATCAGCTGATGATGATTAGCGCCAAAATGGCACGCATTGCGCTCACGAAATTTTGGCGCGCAATTTCTGTTCAACTACCGGGGGCACCAGATCGGTTAGTGGGCCGCCCAGTTGCGCGATTTCGCGCACGAGCTTGGCACTCAGATAGCTGTAGGGCTCACCGGGCAGCATAAACACGGTTTCCAGGCGCGGCTCGAGCTTGCGATTCATCAGCGCCATCTGCAATTCGTATTCATAGTCGGAGACGGCTCGAATGCCGCGCAGGATGACACCGGCGCCGCGCTTGCGCGCATAGTCCACCAGCAGGCCCTTGAAAACATCCACTTCCACGCCGGGCCATTGTTTGGTAACTTCCCGTAGCATTTCGACGCGTTCGGGCACGGTAAAAAGCGGCTGCTTGTCCACATTTTGCAGTACGGCCACAATCACTAAGTCGAACATTTTGTCGCCGCGCTCGATGAGATCGAGGTGGCCGTTGGTGACGGGGTCAAACGATCCCGGATAGATGGCAACAGACGTTTTCATTTTGTGTTCACAAAAGCCGACGAATGCAATTATTCTAACTCACCCGTCATTTGCGGGACAGGCAAACATGGGCCTCGGGCGGCAAGGTTTGAATCTCAAGAGCAATTGGGTGTGATTGAACATTTACGAAATCCCCACGTGAAAAATCGGCACGTGGGGCCACCCGGGTTTTGCCGATGGTAAGAATCGAGTTGGGCATTCATTGAGATGAGGGTGGCCATGATAAGCAGGCAGAGACTATTACTTGTGATTTGCGCTTTAGTGATTTTTTGCGGTGCAATACTTTTGCCAACTTCACAGGGGCAGCAAATGCAATCGCTCAACCTGATGCCGGCGCCTTCCAACGTGCAGATGGGATCCGGCGCGTTGAAAATAGACGCTAACTTCACGGTCGCGTTGGCCGGACACGCTGACGCGCGCCTGACGGGCGCGGCAGAGCGCTTCGCGGAACAGCTGGCGCGGCAGACCGGGCTGTTGATCGCGACAAAACCGGTGAAGGGCGAAAAGGCCACGCTCGTGGTGCGCACCGAGCATGACAGCAAGGCCATTCAGGACGTGGGCGAGGCCGAATCGTACGCGCTGGAAGTGACTACCTCGGGCGCAACCATTACCGCGCCAACCGATCTGGGATCGCTGCATGGCTTGCAGACGTTTCTGCAACTGGTGGCGGTTTCGATGGAAGGATTTGCGGCGCCGTCCGTGAACATAAAGGATACGCCGCGCTTTCCCTGGCGCGGTCTGATGATCGATTCCGGCCGCCATTTTGTTCCTGTGGAAGTTTTGCGAAGGAATATGGACGGCATGGAAGCGGTGAAGATGAACGTTTTGCATTTGCATCTTTCGGAAAACCAGGGCTTCCGCGTAGAGAGCAAGAAATTTCCGAAACTGCATGAAATGGGCTCGGATGGTCTTTTCTATACGCAGGAAGAGATACGCGGGCTGATCGCTTACGCGCGCGAACGCGGCATCCGCGTGGTGCCGGAGTTTGATATGCCGGGCCACAGCACCGCGTGGTTTGTAGGGCATCCGGAACTGGCGAGCGGGCCGGGACCTTACGTGATCGATCGCAAGTGGGGGGTGCTCAATCCCGCGATGGATCCCACCAACGAAAAGGTTTACAAATTCCTCGACGAGTTCATCGGAGAGATGGCGAAACTTTTTCCCGACCGTTTTTTCCATGTGGGCGGCGACGAAGTGAACGGCAAAGAGTGGGACGCCAACCCGAAGATTCAGGAATTTATTCGTGCGCATGATTTGAAGAACAACGCCGGACTGCAGCTGTACTTCAACAAAAAGCTGCAGGTCCTCGTGAGCAAGCACGGCAAGAGCATGGTGGGCTGGGACGAGGTGCTGGACCCTACGCTGCCGAAGGACATCGTGATCCAGTCGTGGCGGGGACAGGCTTCGCTGGCAGAAGCGGCCAAGCAAGGCTATCGCGGGATTCTTTCGAACGGCTACTACCTGGACCTGGGGTGGAGCGCGGCACGGCACTATGCGGTGGATCCCATGGGCGATGCGGCGGTGAATCTTTCCGCGGAAGAGAAAGCGCGCATTCTGGGCGGCGAAGCGTGCATGTGGTCGGAATACGTGAACGCGGAGAATATTGATTCGCGCATCTGGCCGCGCAGCGCGGCGATTGCCGAACGGCTATGGTCTCCGCAGGAAGTGCGCGACCCGGCTTCGATGTACGCGCGCATGCACGTGGTGGGCGCGGAACTGGAATGGCTGGGGCTGACGCACGGCAGCTATTACCCGAGCATGCTGCATCGCATCGCGGGTGCGGCCAGCTCTGCGGAATTTGCGGCGTTGAAAACTTTTGCCGACGTGGTGGAACCGGTGAAGGATTACAAGCGCGAAGAGACAGCAACAGAAGAAGCGACCAGCAAGACGGTGATGATTCGGGTGGTGGACGCGGTTTCGCTCGAGAGCCGCGCGGGGCGCGAGTTTGGCGAACTGGTGGATAAATTTGTGGCGTCGAGTTGTCACGATGCGGCGCAGGCGGGGCAGTTGCGCTCGCAGTTGGTGGTGTGGCGTGACAATGATGCAAAGTTGCAGCCATTGATGCAACGTTCATACCTGGTGAAGGAAATTGCTCCCGTGTCGCAACAATTATCCGCGGCGGCTGCGGCGGGAGTGGCGGCCCTGGATGCGCTGGAGCACGGCAGCGGTGCGGACGAAGCATGGAAGGCGCGGCAGGTGGCGGTACTGCAACAGGCCCAAACGGCGAAGGTACAGTTGCTGGTGATACCGGCGCCAGCGATTCAGAAATTGGTGGAGGCGGCTGCGTCGGGTGGAAGTTGCGCGGCGGCAAAGCAGTAGAAGCCGCGGAGCTTGAGACGCGCTGCGCTTTATGTGTCGTGCTTGCGAATGCGATGAATTAGGTAGAAGACGATCGCAATATTTAGCAGGAGCACGACAATTTTGATTGCGGTCGAGTGGTGGTAGCACTCGTAAATTTCCACGGGCACTAGCGAACTGGTGATCATGATGGTCAGCCATTCGCCCCAGCGTTTGGCGAGCCACAGGCCGGTTCCTTCCGCCAGAAATAATCCCGCGTAAATAAAACTGCCCACGCCGACGAGTGTGATTTTGTGCGGAGTGAGATTGGCAGCTTTCTCCAGGATACGGTCAAGAAGGCGATTGCCGGGATTAAGGCCCAACACGGCAATCCAATGCTCCAGCGCGCAGGACAAGTCTTTGTGTAGGTATTTGAGCACGCCCACGCCTACGACGATCAGCAGGGTGGCCTTCAGCAGCTTGAATACGGCGATGAGCCGAAGCATTCCGGTATCGGACTTCTTCATGGATTACAATTTTCGCGGCCTTCCCGGAGTTTGAGTGGAACTTCGCCTACGCGATCGCCAAGTTAAGATGCGCGGCGTGGAAATTGTGCGGCGAGAAACGGCAGAATTATTGAGGTGCTGAGCGCGGATTTAGTTTGGTAGCGCTAACGGGAATCGAACCCGTATTTCGGCCTTGAAAGGGCCGCGTGCTAACCGTTGCACCATAGCGCCACAATTGTGGAAAAGGGAACCTAACTAGAATAGAAAAAAAATGGGGATTGCACAAGGCGCCGTGGGAACACAAAGGTTAAGGCCGCAGATTCGTATGTCCACGAACCTAGAGATATGCGAGGGGTAGAATCCCGATCCACAGAACTATTGCCGCCAGAACGAGCCAGATGCGTTGCTGCCCTCGTTGCAACTTCATGATCAGTGGATTGCGATCCCAAGTTCCAACGAACCAGGCACAATTGCTGACCGCCCCGCCGAAAAGCACGCAAGAAAACGCCACAATTCTCATTGAAGGATGTTCTCCTGCCAGCGCAATTCCTGCGAGCCCCAGAAAAAAAAATAGTTCCGCTTGCAAATAACTTTTCCAGCGTCAAACTTCGTGGATACATGGATCGATGATAGCAAGCGATGGAACGATGGTTATGGTCAAGGACTTCGCGAACAATTAGGCGGTGACGGTGCGTTCCAGGCGGCGGGAGAGCTTGGCGTGTTCTTCGCGTAGTTCGCGGGGGAGGCGGGCGCCGAATTTGTCGAAGAACTGGCGAGTGTCGTCAAGCTCGTTTTGCCAGTCGTCGGCATTCACGCGCATTAATTCGTCGAGTGCGCCGGGAGCCAGTTGCAGGCCGTCGAGAGTCAGGCCGTTCGGGCCGGGGACGTAGCCGATGGGGGTTTCTTCGGCGGAGCCGCCGTCTTCCAGGCGTTCGAGAATCCACTTCAGTACGCGGACATTTTCGCCGTAACCTGGCCACAGGAATTTGCCGTCCGGGCCGCGGCGGAACCAGTTCACATGGAAAATTTTTGGCGGGTGGGGGATTTTCTTGCCCATGTCCAGCCAGTGCTGGAAATAGTCGGCCATGTTGTAGCCGCAGAAAGGCAGCATGGCCATGGGATCGCGGCGGGTAATACCGACTTCTCCGGTGGCGGCGGCGGTGGTTTCCGAGCCCATAGTGGCGCCCACGAAGGTGCCGTGCTGCCAGTTGAACGACTCGTAGACTAGCGGGGCGATGCGCGCACGGCGGCCGCCGAAGATGAAAGCGGAGATGGGCACGCCGTCGGGGGCTTCCCACTGCGGCGAAATGCTGGGCGACTGGCTGGCGGGTACGGTGTAGCGCGAATTGGGATGTGCCGCCGGTCCCTTGGAAGTATCCCAGACGTCACCTTTCCAGGTGATGAGGCCGGGAGGCGGCGGACCGCCGATGCCTTCCCACCAGGGCTCGTTGTCAGGAGTCATACCCGTGTTGGTGAAGATGGTATTGCGATGTAGCGCTTCCATGACGTTGGGATTGGTGCCTTGGCCGGTGCCGGGAGCTACGCCGAAGAAGCCGGCTTCCGGGTTGATGGCGTGAAGGTAGCCGTCGGAGCCAATTTTCATCCAGGCGATATCGTCGCCGACGGTCCACACGCGGTAGCCCTGGCTCTCCAGCGCGGAAACCATCATGGCCAGGTTGGTCTTGCCGCAGGCACTGGGAAACGCCGCGGCCATGTATGTGACTTTCCCGCCGGGAGCTTCGAGCCCGAGGATGAGCATATGCTCGGCCATCCAACCCTGGTCGCGAGCCATGGTGCTGGCGATACGCAGCGCGAAACATTTCTTGCCGAGCAGGGCGTTGCCGCCGTAGCCGGATCCTACGCTCCAGATGAGCTTCTCCTGCGGGAAATGCACGATGTAGCGCCGCATGGGGTCGAGATCGCCCAATGAGTGGAGTCCGGCGACGAAATCGTCGGAGGCGCCCAGGCGGTCCAGCGCAACTTTTCCCATGCGCGACATGATGCGCATGTTGGCGACTACGTAGGGGCTGTCGGTGACTTCCACACCGATTTTGCTGAGAGGCGATTCCACGGGACCCATGATGTAGGGAATGACGTACATGGTGCGGCCACGCATGGCGCCGTTCAGCAGCACGCCGACTTTGTGTTTGGCACCGTCGGGATCCATCCAGTTGTTGGTAGGGCCGACGTCATCTTTGGTGGGAGCGGCGATGAAGGTCAGGTGCTCGGTGCGGGCCACGTCGTTGGGGCTGCTGCGGTGCAAGTAACAGTTGGGATAGGTCTTTTCGTTGAGCGTGAAGGAGGCGTCCCGCAGCATTTCCGCCAGGATTTGCTGGTTTTCGGCTTCGGAGCCGTCGCAATACACGATGCGGTCCGGCCTCGTCAACTTGGCCGCGTCGTCTACCCAATTTTCCAATGGAGTGCCCAAGCAAATTCCCCTTGAAAAAGCGCCCCAGCGGCCAGAGCTATACAAATAGTTAGCTAAATCCGCGGTAACCGGCCGTGCCTACCCCAGCGCTGCGGTGGGAGTTTAAGCGGAGGAGTTCGGGCGGCGTGATGCGACAAAACCAGTTTATGTTAGGAAATCGGTCACGCGCAAGTCTGCTTACAGCGGTGCGTTTCGTGAATTTAAGCCGTTATTGATTAGGTATTCGGGGAGGAGGGAGGATAGGCACTTGTGTTCGGGGCCAAGCGCCTATCCGTTGTGAGGTTGTGAAGCAAAATAATAAATCGAAGATAGCGGCCGGGCGGAATTCGTTCAATAAGGTGTTTACTGTAAATTCGAGGTAAGAAAAACGTTACCTTGGGGGCGGCCAAACGCCGGGCATCAGGCTGGGCCCGTGTAGTGTTTACGAATGGTTTCGAGGATTTGGATGCGGCTTTCGCCGGCCTGCAAACGGGGGTTTTTCTCGATCAGGGCGATCTCGTCGGCAACGGCTTCATCCTTAACGGCTTCGCGCATCCACGAAGAGTAATCGTTGCGCTTCAAATGATGAACCCAGGTCGCTTCATCCACACCTTCAGCAATTTGCATGAATAGCGTCAGATTTTGCGCGCGGAGATTCAGCTTCCCCTGCGGGCCTCGGAAGTAGAAACTTTTGTCCTCGCCGAGCGCGCCATCAGCGTATTTGCGTTTGTGGCGGCGAAGTTCAGCCTTAGCCATTTCCAGCGAAACTTTGACCGGCGGGTTGGCTTCGGGAAGTCGCCAGACCAATAATTCTCCGGAGCGTACTTCCGGGCCGGGCTCGCCGTTGGACGGCTGCGGTGGGCCCGCCCAGTTTTTTCCTGAACCCTCGTTCACTTCCTTAATTATCGCCGCGGGTTCCGGTCCGATAGCGACGACGCAATTGACGGTCTCCAGCAGGGCGCGCGAAACACTTTTCGGATGGACGGTGATGAGGGCGAAGCTGCCCAGACTGGATGGAATGCTGAGGCTGGCGGAGTCCAGCTCTGACGGCAAAAGATGATGCGCTTCGTCAATCACGATCCAGTGAGGGCGGCCGGTGCGGGCGCGTAGTTCCTGTAGCCGCGGAATGAGGCCGACAAAATAGCCGGGGCGGTCGGCCACCGGCACGCCCAGGAGATTGACGCTGATGGACGAGCCGGCGTTCTTGAGCACTTCCAGAATTTCCGAAATTCCGGGAATGCGATCGGCGGCGCCCAGGGTGACGAATTGCGCGAAGTCGTCGTAGTCACCTTCAGGATCAATCACACAAACCTGATATTGCTTTTGAATCAAGCGCTCGACCAGCGCGGTTACCACCGTGGACTTGCCGCCTCCCGAAGGTCCGGCGACGGCGATGCGCGTACCGTAGGGGCCGAGGCAAAATTCTTCGCCGCTTTCGGTGCGGCCCAACAGGATTTCGTGGCGCTTGAGGTGCGGTTGCAGGCTCCGCAAATCGTCTGCCAATAATTGCTCGATGATTTCTTCCACGCCAGCGCCGTGGGTGGCCTTGGTGACCACGTCGGCGCGGTCCATCAGCGCCGGCAGGGAATTGCCGACGGCCACGCTGCATTCGCAGATCCCCAGGAAAGCGTGATCGTTCTCGGCGTCCCCGACTCCCAGCGCGTTATGCGTCGACAGGCCCAACTCATCCAAGGCAACGCGCACGCCGGTGCCCTTGTTCACGCCGGATGGCAGCACCATCACGGCATCTTTATTGAAAATGACTTGAAGCTCGAGCCCCAGCGAACGAATTACTTCCAGCACTTCGTTTTCGTGCGGATGCCAGGTAGCGACGATGCACTCGCCCACGGAGAGGGGGGCAACTCCGCGGCGCCGCAACTCTTCGGAAAACGCCAGGGGAGGAGCATCCGCAAGCAGGCGCTTTTCGCCCGTGGCGGGGTTATAAAGCAGGGCGCCGTTCTCAACCACGACTAGGTCGAACAAGTTTATATCGGGGAATACCCGCAGCAGATCGGGCAGTTCACGGCCGGTGGCCAGCACCAGCTTGCGCCCGGAAGCTTTGACGCGCTTCAGCGCTTCGAGGGTACCGGGAGTGACGTGCCCATCGTGGGCCAGGGTGCCGTCGTAATCGGAGATGAGACAAAAATAGCGCAATCGATTTATTCCTTCCAGATCTTGTGGGACAAAAAGGCTCGCGAAACTCTATTGCTGCAGAAATGCTCGACATCCCCATTTTGCTACACAATTATTTCATCAGTTGGGGGGATTTGCTGTAGTTTCCGTGGGGATTAAATTCAATAACGTGACCGTAACTAAAACTGTCTCTTTTTGCACAGAAGCGGCGTCAAGTTGGCGAGAAAATGATATGGTGTATACGTCTCTTAAAGACATTACACCTTCATCTTCCGCTTGGAACGCTCCAAGCTTATCCGGAGAGTACATGAATCAAGCAGCAACCGCGCAAGCCCGGCCCTGGGACCGTCCATTCTGGAAACCAGTGCGCCGCAAAGAAGGGGTTTTTGCTTTTCTGGTGATTATTCACACGCTGGCGATCGTGGGAATAATTCTATTTCCGCTGCCTAGCCTGAAAGTTTTGGGCCTCGCCGCGCTGTTTATCGCCTTCGGCGGTCTGGGTACCACGGTGTGTTATCACCGCATGCTCGCGCACAAGACGCTAAAGACCCATCCCATTATCGAGCAGATGTTAATCTTCTGGGCGGTGTTCAATGCTTCCGGGCATCCCGCCAGTTGGGTCGCCTATCACCGTCAGCACCACTCCACCACTGATACGCCCAATGACATTTCCAGTCCGCAACAGGGTGGATTCTGGTGGGCGCATTTGCGCTGGCTGTATCAAACGCCGCCGGCCGACCGTAACCGCTGGGCTCCGGAAGTGAACCGCGGCATTTACAAGGCCTGGGGCTATCTAGAAACGCCGGTAATTGTTCTGTCGATTTTTATCGGACCGATTCTGGGACTCGGATGGATGGGTTTCTTCTGGCTAGGCGCGATTCGCCTGGTGTACACGCTGCACATGCAGTGCTTCGTGAACAGTCTGACGCATCTGGATCACGTGACGGAAGGCGATGCCAGCAAGAATGTATGGTGGCTCGGGCCATTTCAACTGGCGGCATGGGGCGAAAACTGGCACAAGAATCATCACACGCACGCCGGCTCGGCGCGCTTGGGATTGCGCTGGTGGCAGCCGGACATTGGCTGGTATTTCATCTGGACGCTCGAAGCGATGGGACTGGCGCATTCCGTGAAGCGCCCCCGCGTTTCGTAAATTCCCAACTACGGGCGAGTGTTAGTGCTCGCTAAGTTGTTGTCATAGTTTTCTCAACTCTCATGTACGCGCAAAGATTTAACGTGAATGTGGTAGTTCGCGGCGAAGCGAAGCCGTGCCCGCTCGAATGGCTGGATCAATTCTGCATGCGGAACTTTACCAATGCGGCAGAGTTTGACGATACTCTGCCGGTGGCCGACGGAAAGATCGAAGCGAGTTTACGGCTGACGCCGGAACGATTCGCTGAAGGCCTGGGCGCGTGGCTGACGCAGCGGGGCAAGGGCCAAGGGCAGCCGGTGGTGGTGGAAGTGACGGTGGACAGCAGACCGGGAACGAAAAACTAAGTATTATTTTTTCGCCGCCGCATCAGCTTCGGGCGGCCTTGTTGTCGTAGCCGCGTGGCCTATCAATTCGCGAATTCTCGGCAAAACCGCACGCGTGGCGGCTTCTCCGGCGGCGACCAGTTCCGGCGTGCGGGTAAAATCGTCCCACACAAATGACTTCATGTCCGGCTCGATGACGATATCAGCCTGCTGGCGCCACGCCAAGTCGGTGTGTCGCTGAATGATGTTGAAGGAACGGCTTAGTACGTCAGTAAACGTGCGCGGCGGCTGCATGTTGGCGGCTTCCAGATAAACGGCGATGACAATATCCGCGCCGAGCAGGGCCACGCCTTCTACCGGAACAGGTGAAGTCAGAAAACCGTCCACCAAAGTGCGGTCTTCAAACTGAATCGGCACGAATAAACCGGGATAAGCGCAGGAGCCGCGAAGTGGTGGCAAGAGCGGGCCGCGCGTGTAGTAAATGGTTATGCCCGCGTTGATGTCCGTCGCAGCGATGGCCAGCGGAGTGATGAGGTCTTCGAAATTTTTTGCGGGAGTTAGGCGCGCGAGATATCTTTCCAGGCGCTGATTGGTGGCCAGGCCGAGCCAGGATGGGGTCCAGCGGCCGAAATCGGTGAAGCTGGTGTGCGCGCCAATGCGTTCCATCTCTTCGAGAGGTGTGCCGGCACAATAAGCCGCGCCGATCAGGGCGCCGACGCTGGTTCCGGCGACGAAGTCGATGTGAATGCCCGCGTCGCGCAGGACGCGCAGCACGCCAATGTGCGCAATGCCGCGCGCGAAGCCCCCGGCCAGCGCCAAGCCGACTTGGCGGCGAGCGGGAACGCCGTTGGGTGTCTCACCGTCGACCGTCGTGTTCTTGTTGTCCTGCCAGCGGCGAATTACGCTGGAGATGACTGGGTCGGGCATCGTAAGGACAGTCTAGTTGCTAACGAAGTTTGTGTCAGTTCGATTGACCCGTGTATGTTGGTTTTGTAACCTGTCCGTCCGTACACGCGCCGCAAAAAGGCCAATCGGTGAACCAATCCATGAAACGACGCATTGAAAAAGCGGTGGTACTGGGCGCGGGCACCATGGGCGCGCGCATCGCCGCGCATTTTGCCAACGCCGGCGTGCCCGTGCTGCTGCTGGATATTGTGCCGCCGGGATTGAGCGCTGATGCAGCCGCGGAGCGCAACAAGATTGTTCGTGCGGGACTCGACGCCGCAAAAAAATCGAAACCGGCCGCGTTTTTTACTGCCGCGTTGGCCGACAAAGTATCTGTCGGGAATTTCGAAGACGACCTGCCGCGCTGCAAGGATGCCGACTGGATTATCGAAGTAGTGGCGGAGAATCTGGAGATTAAGAGAAGTCTATTATCGCGAGTGGCGCAATTCCGCAAGCCTGGTGCGATTGTAACCACCAATACCTCCGGCTTGCCGGTGCATTTGATCGCGGAAGGGATGAGTGATGAGTTCCAGCAACACTGGGCGGGCACACACTTTTTCAATCCGCCACGCTATTTGAAGCTGGTGGAATTGATTCCCGGTTCGAAAACATCGAGCGAAGTGCTGGAGACCTTGACTGAATTCTGCGATCGCCGGTTGGGGAAAGGCGTGGTGATCGCGAAAGACACTCCCAATTTTATCGCCAATCGCATCGGTACCTTTTCGATGATGAATACTTTGCGGTTGATGGACAAATTGGGCATGACCATCGAGGAAGTGGATGCCTGCACAGGTCCAGCCATTGGGCAGCCCAAGTCAGCGACGTTTCGCACCGCCGATATCGTTGGTCTGGATGTGTTGATGCACGTGGTGAAGAACATTTACGAAAGCGCGACGGACGACGATTCGCGGGAAATGTACAAAGTGCCAGAATTGCTGGAGGAGATGGCGCGACGCAAATGGCTGGGTGACAAGACCGGGCAGGGTTTTTATAAGAAATTGCGAGGCGAGGGCGAGAAAGAGATTCTCACGCTGGATACCAACGCGATGGAGTATCGCGCGCGACGGAAAGCGCGATTCGGCTCTCTGGAAATGGGCAAGAGCATCGAAGACACGCGCGAGCGTTTGCGGGCGCTGCTGGGGCCCGTGCTGGAAGGGCAGGCGGGCGACAAGGCGCAACAATTTCTGTGGGGCTCACTTTCGGAGACCTGCCTGTACGCCGCGCGCCGTGTGCCGGAGATTTCCGACCGTGTCGAAGATGTGGACCGCGCCATGCGCTGGGGATTTGGGTGGGAGCTGGGGCCATTCGAAATAATGGACGCCCTGGGCGTGCCGGTGTTCGCCGTGCAAATTAAAAAAGAGGGCCGCGCGTCGCCGCCGGTGGTCGAAAAATTGCTGGCCAGCGGCAGAACTTCGTTCTATTCATCCGAAAAGGGTACAGCCTCCGTTTTTGAACCGTCCGGCGATAGTAAGAAAGTCGAAGAGCCGCGCGGTGTGATTTTCCTCAGGTCCGCGAAAGAAGCGGGCAAGGAAGTGGATAGAAATTCCGGCGCCAGTCTGATCGATTTGGGCGACGGCGTGGTGTGCTGTGAATTTCACTCCAAGATGAATGCCATTGGCGCGGATCTGATCGCCATGATCCACAAAGGATTGAAGAGACTAGATACCGATTTCGACGCAATGGTTATCGCCAACCAGGCGGTTAATTTTTCGGTAGGCGCGAATTTGATGCTGGTGTTGATGGGCGCGCAGGAGCAGGAATGGGACGAGTTGCACCTGGCGGTGAAGCAATTTCAGAATGCCAATCTGGCGATTAAGTACGCGCGCAAGCCTGCAGTGGTGGCGCCGCAGGGCATGGCCCTCGGCGGCGGATGCGAAGTGAGTTTGCACGGCGCAAGAATTCAAGCGGCCGCGGAAGCGTACATGGGGCTGGTGGAAACAGGCGTAGGCTTGATTCCGGGCGGTGGCGGCACCAAGGAAATGATGATTCGCGCCAACGAGCGGGCCGGCAGCGGCGAAGACCTGGATTTATTTCACGCCATGAAGCCGGTGTTCGAAACCATCGCGATGGCCAAGGTGGGAACCAGCGCCGAGGAATGCCGCGATCTTGGCTATTTGCGGCGCGAAGACGGCGTGTCCATGAATCGCGATCGTGTGGTTGGCGACGCCAAGAAAGCCGCGCTGGCTCTGGTACGCAACGGCTATCGTCCCCGCGCGGCGAACTGGCAGGAAGGTGCGCAGACCACGCAGATCAAAGTGCTTGGCGAACAATTTTTATCCGGCGCGAAGCTGGCGATACATATGCTGCAACGCGGCGGTTATATCACCGACTACGATGCTCACGTGGGACGAAAACTCGGGAATATTTTAGCTGGCGGGGCGCTCACTGCTCCGCAGTTTGTCAGCGAACAGTACGTGCTGGATCTGGAACGCGAAGCCTTCGTTTCGTTGTGCGGCGAGAAAAAGACGCAGGAACGGATTGCGCATACGTTAAAGACCGGAAAGCCGTTGCGCAATTGAATCTCTCCTTTGAAAAATGATGGATCCGCTACTTTTATCCTTGCGGCTGGCGGCTTGGGTGTCGGCAATTTTATTGCTGATCGGAATGCCACTGGCGTACTGGCTGGCGTACTGGAATTGGCGAGGCAAGTTTTTGCTGGAAGCGATTGTGGCGCTGCCACTGGTGCTGCCGCCGACCGTGTTGGGATTTTACGTTCTGGTGGCCCTCGGTCCGCACGGCCCGATCGGAAGAATTTCGGATGCCATCGTTCATCGAGGTTTTGCGTTTACGTTTGGCGGATTGGTTTTTGCTTCGGTGCTGTACAGCTTTCCGTTCACGGTGCAGCCTCTGATTGCTTCGTTCGAGGCGATTGACCGGCGGCTACTGGATGCCTCCGCCATTCTCGGTGCAGGCCGCTTACGGACTTTTCAAAAAATAATCGTGCCGCTTTCCTGGCCCGGAATTATGACGGCACTGGTTCTGAGTTTTGCGCACACGCTAGGAGAATTTGGCGTGGTGCTGATGGTGGGTGGAAATCTGTCGGGCATCACGCGCACCGTTTCTATCGACATTTACGATCACGTGCAGTCACTGGAGTACGCCGAAGCCAATCACATGGCACTCCTGCTTTTGCTGATTTCTTTCACCATGCTGGCGGTGGTGTATGGAGTGAATCGGAGAGTGGGCCGGAATATGTGGGCGTCGTGGGCGAGATAGTTCCGGCGGTGTTGGCCGTGCGTGTGCACGCAGCGCGCCCGGGACAAGAACATTCTCCATTTGTACTCGACGTGGATGTCGAGGTGCCCCACGGCATCACCATATTGTTTGGTCCCTCCGGAGCAGGAAAATCCACGCTGCTGGATTGCATCGCAGGTTTGGTCCAGCCGGATGCGGGAAGAATTTCCGCAGGTGCGGAGGTACTCCTTGATGTGGAACGTCGCCTGGACGTGCCTGCGCGACGGAGAAGAATTGCGTACGTGTTTCAAAACCTGGCTTTGTTTCCGCATATGACGGCAGAGCAAAACGTCGCTTACGGGCTGGCGGATATGAACGCGCCTGACCGCTCGCAACGAGTAGTGGCGATGCTGGAAGCGTTTGACGTGGAAAAATTGGCCGGCCGCAGACCAGATGAAATGTCGGGTGGAGAGCGTCAACGCGTGGCGCTGGCACGCTCGCTGGCAACATCGCCACGGGTGTTGCTGCTGGACGAACCATTGACTGCTTTGGACGCCGGCTTGAAGAAAGCAATCATGGACGACCTGCGGGCGTGGAATGCGGCGCAAAAAATTCCCATCTTATACGTGACACACAGCCGCATCGAGGTGGACGCACTGGGCGAGCGGGTGATTGCTCTCGATCAAGGAAGAGTGGTCGGGGCCGGGACACCGCTTGAAATTCTGGATTCACCGCGCCGTTCGTCAATGGCGCAAGCGGCAGGATTTGAGAATTTACTCAGCGGAAAAGTTACGGAACTGCGGGAAGCGGATGGAGTGATGCGGGTGCAGATCGACGAAAGTACCTGTGAAATTGAGACGCCTCTGGGCTACCGGGACGTGGGTAGCAAGGTAAAACTGGCGATTCGCGCGGGGGATATCTTGCTGGGGATTCAACAGCCTAGCGGGCTCAGTGCACGCAATGTGATGGCCGGGAAAATAGTGTCACTGGAGCAACGCGGCACAACGTTCGTCGCGCGGGTCGCGACCATTTGTGAGGGAAGCATCATCTTCACCGTACACCTGACGCCGGGAGCCAAGCGAGTCCTGGATCTGGAAGTGCATCGCGCGGTGTGGGTGGTGATAAAAACCCACTCGTGCCATGTGCTGTACGAGTAGGAGATCCGCACGACCGAGCTCAGGGCTGCGATTTTGGGGCAGCGGGGCGCGCGGGGGCGGCGGAGAATCTTACTTCATCGGCTTCGAGATCATTGCCCTTCGGCGTGGCATGGATTACAACGTTTTCGCCCACAGTAAGGTCGGAAATTGCGGCGGGTTTGTCGGTGGTGGCCACTCGCTTGACATAGGCCGTTGAGGTCACCAGTTTCACCTCCACGGATTTTCCGTCTCTGGTCTTAACGGTGATCGATCCAGAATCCAATTTTTGGATGGTACCGATGACGTGCTTTTTGTCACCATGGGCCGATGCCAGGACCACAACGAATGCGAAAGCGGCGAGAAGTGCGCAAAATCTGCGTTTCATAAATCCCCCAAGAGGCAACAAAATAAAGAATACATTATTGATGGGGATTGTGTGTTTCGTGTTTCTCCATGGGGGCAGTGCCATTTAGGAATTCGTCTTCTTGCTTGTCCTCTTCGCGGTCAGCCGGGCTTTTGGGATTGTTGCGTGACATCTCCAGCTTCTCTTCGGCGGTGAGTTGCGGCAAGTGGCGTATGAAGTGCACCAGTTTCCAGGAGTCCTGCGGCATGCGGTGATCGGAAAATGCCGGCATGCCGGTGAAGCGCACGCCATTCTCGATGATCCAGAAAAGTTCGCCATCGGAGCGGTTTTGTGTGCCGGGCTGGCGCAAGTCCGGCGGCTTGGGATACATTCCGCGGCCGAAGAGTGTGTCTCCGCTGCCATCGTTGCCGTGGCATACCGCGCAGTGGTCGGCGAAGTGCAGCCGTGCGTCCTTGAGATTTTCTGGAGAGTTGGCGATGGGGTTGGAGGTGGCCCGGGCTTTTGCGGGAATCGATAAGTGCCACAGGTAACGCGCTGTATACTCTTCCACCTTTGTGGGTGTGGCCCGCGCGCTCATGCCGTGGTGAAGGATGGACGCGCCGACGGCAGACATCAGCCCGATGACGGCGACGAGGATCAGAACAAGCGCGGAGCCACGTTTCATGTGTTCTATTCGGATAGTAATGGACGATGCCCGGCATTGCCAGGTTCCGTTGTCACCAGATTACGGAAACTAACCACCATACCTAGAGTAGCTGCGCTCCGGTTTGTGACTGAATTTCTTCCCGCGTCCAGCCGGGGGCCATCTCGCGCAGAACCAAACCCCCGGGCTTCACATCGATGACCGCCAGGTCGGTCACGATGACGTCCACGCACGCCAAACCCGTGAGCGGATAGGTGCATTCCTTGACGATTTTTGGAGCGCCGTCTTTGTTGTTGTGTTCCATGCACACGATTAGAACTCTTGCGCCTGCGGCGATGTCCATTGCTCCGCCGATGGCACCCGAGCCTCGAGAGCCGGTGATTTTCCAGTTGGCGAGGTCGCCTTTTTCGGAAACCTGAAAAGCGCCCAGGACCGCAACATCCAAATGCCCGCCGCGGGTCATCAAATGCGCGTCCGCTTGGTGAAAAAATGATGCACCCGGCGTCAGCGTCACCGGAACTTTCATAGCGTCCACCAGGTCGTAGTCTTCCTCGCCGGGCTTGGCGCGGCGACCCATGCCGAGAATTCCGTTCTCGCTGTGAAAATAAACTGCGAGGCCCGCAGGCAAATAGTCCGCAATGAGATTTGGTATGCCCCAGCCCAAGTTTACGTATGCCCCGTCGGGCAATTCCATTGCCGCGCGCGCGGCAATTTGCTCGCGAGTGAGTCGCGGTTTATCGGGCAACGGGTCACCCCCCATAGCGAAGTCCTTTGGCCTGCACGATGCGATGAACAAAGATCGCCGGGGTGATCACGTTTTCCGGATCAATTGTGCCGGCGGGAACGATTTCCTCCACTTCCACGATGGTGGTTTTCGCGGCCATGGCCATGATGGGATTGAAATTTCTGGCCGCCAGGCGGTAAGTGAGATTTCCCAGCTCATCCGCGGTTTGTGCTCTTATGAAGGCGTAGTCGGCGTGAATGGGTGACTCCAGAATGCAGCGCCGGCCGTCGATGACCCGCTCTTCCTTACCCGCGGCTACTTCTGTGCCCACCCCCACGGTGGTGTAAAAGCCCAGCAACCCCGCGGCGGCGGCGCGCATGCGCTCACACAAAATTCCCTGGGGAACCAGCTCCAGCGTCACTTCTTTGGCGGCCAGGCGCTGCTGGAAATATTTCGAATGCGGCCCCGGGAACGAAGCGATAACGTGGCGGATCTGATTGTTTTTGAACATCAATCCGAGCTCACCTTCGTGGGTGCCGCAATTATTGCTGATGGCAAAAATGTCTTTCGCGCCACGGCGAGCCAGCGCCTGGATCAGGTTGTTGGGGAAACCCGCGCCGCCAAAGCCCCCAAACATGATGCGCGCACCGTCGGGGATATCACCGACGGCAGCATCAAGGCCCGAATAAATTTTCTGTTTCATGAACGCTCGGTCCGGACCAACTCGATCAAACGCCAATCGGGAAATTGGCACTCCCAGCCTCCAGTAAGTGACAAATAATGGGGAGTATCCTAGCAGACCCCTTCCTCGCTGCAGCATCATATGCGGTCAAAGCCGGGCGGCCACGCGCGCCGCAATGTGGCCGTCCTCGCGGCGAAAAATAAGGACCAGGCCATCGGTTAAAGGAACGCCCTTGCTGGGAATAATGAACTCATACATCCATTCCAGTTTCTCGTGCAACTCGCTGGTAAGTTCGGTGGCGTACGGGGGTACTGGTTTGACCGCCGCAAAGGTTATTTTGAAATCATCAATAGGGCGCAGCGCGACCCCGCGCTTCCAGAATAGCGAGAGCTTTAACTTGCTCATCATTTCCCGTGTGAGGTATTGGCGGCCGACGTCGGTCTTCAGGTCGGTCGTGCAAGGAAAATCGTGAATGACAAAAATCAGTTTGACCACCTCGGGGAATTCGGTGACGGCTTCCTGTCCGCGAATAAATCTCGTGCCTTCGTCGTCGTCCAAGCGTTTCAGGTTGTCGAAGAAATCTTGGGCAGTGACGCGGCCGGAGAGGCGGAAACAGGTTTCTGCGCTCAGATTGCCGTCGGTCTGGAGGAAAACGCCGCCTTCAAAGTTCCAAATTGTTTTGGGGATGTGTCTTGTTTTGTCGGGCGGTTTTTGCGCGGCGCAGGCGAGAACAGGACCCCAGACCATTAAGGCAGCGAACAATTTACGCGTGACGTACACGGACATCACGGATGGGTCATGTCTTCGGCGCGCACCAGTGCGTCAAACTCTTCGCCGCTGATGAATCCGAGCTTGATGGCGGCGGCGCGCAGGCTGCTGTGTTCGTGGTGCGCGGTGTGGGCCACCTTGGCGGCGTTATCGTAGCCAATTTTGGGCGCAAGCGCAGTAACCAGCATGAGCGAGTTTTTGACGTAGTGGTCAATCTTCGCGCGATTCACTGCGATGCCGTGGGCGCAATGCTCGACAAAGCTGTTGCAGGCATCGGCCAGCAGTTCGACGGAGTGCAGATAATTGAAAATCATGACGGGCTTGAAAACGTTCAGCTCAAAATTGCCCTGTGAACCGGCAAAGCCGATGGCGGCATCGTTGCCCATTACCTGAGTAGCCACCATAGTAAGCGCTTCGCACTGCGTGGGATTGACCTTACCGGGCATGATGGATGACCCGGGTTCGTTTTCGGGGAGCGTTAATTCACCGAGGCCGCAGCGCGGACCGGAAGCGAGCCAGCGGATGTCGTTGGCGATTTTCATGAGGGAGGCGGCCAGTGTTTTGAGGGCGCCGCTGGCGAAAATGATTTCGTCGTGGGCGGAAAGCGCTGCGAATTTGTTGGGGTGCGAGCGGAAGGGTAGTCCGCTGAGCTCGGATATTTTGCGAGCGGCGCGCTCAGCGAATTCGGGATGCGCGTTGAGTCCGGTGCCCACGGCGGTGCCGCCGATGGCCAGATCATAAAGGCCGGCGAGGGCGGTCTTGATGCGCTCTTCATCGCGTTCCAGCAAGCTGACCCAGCCAGAAAATTCCTGGCCCACCGTAAGAGGGGTGGCGTCCTGCAAATGGGTGCGCCCGATTTTTACGATGTCCGCAAATTCTTTGGCCTTGGTGTCCAGCGCGTCGCGCAGATGCTTCACGGCGGGGAGCAGCCGGCGTGAAGTTTCAGTGGCAGCGGCGATGTGCATGGCCGTTGGAAACGTGTCGTTAGAAGACTGCGACATGTTGACGTCATCGTTGGGGTGAATGGGTTTTTTGCTGCCCATCGCGCCCCCGGATATTTCGATGGCCCGATTGGAAATGACCTCGTTGATGTTCATGTTGGTCTGCGTGCCACTGCCGGTTTGCCAGATGCGCAACGGGAAGTGTTCGCCAAGTTTTCCGGCGATGACTTCGTCCGCGGCCTGCACGATCAATTTCGATTTTTCGGTGGCAAGCTTACCGAGATCGTGGTTGACGAGCGCGGCGGCTTTTTTGAGGAGCCCGAAGGCGCTGATCAATTCCGGCGGCATGGTGTCTTTGCCGATGGCGAAATGAAGGAGGGAACGAGCGGTCTGGGCCCCGTAGTAACGGTCGGCGGGAACCTCCATCTTGCCCATGCTGTCAGACTCTGTGCGCGTTTTGCCGGAGTGGACAGTCTTGACGGCGTCAGCCATGCAAAAACTCCTGCTGGTATTGCGGGATGCTGCATTCAGTTTAGCAGAAGGTGCAGAGGTTGACCTTGGTGTGCCCGCCGCCCGCGGGGGAGACGCCGTCCGTCGCCCAACCTGCCCTCATAACGTGGATAATGTGGCGAAATCTTTGGTGGTTGGCGCCGTATACATTTGTGGGCTTCTTGTACGCCGCTATTTCCGAACCTGGCGCTTTCGCTCTGATTTATGTTCCCAGCAAGGTCATGGTGCAGGGCAATGCGGCCGTGACCGCCAGCAACATCGTGGCCCACGAGACGCCTTTTCGCTTCGGCATTGCCAGCCAGCTCATTTCGCAGATCCTTTCATGTGGGTAGCGCTGGCCCTATATGATTTGCTCAAAGGCGTCAATCAGCGGCGCGCCTCGCTGATGCGCACATTGATTGTGGTGTCCATGCCCATCGCTTTGTTGAACGAGCTGAACGATCTGGCTGCCCTCATTCTCGCCCGCGGCGCGGATTTTCTGTCGGCGTTCGACGAATCGCGGCGGAATGCTTTGGCGATGTTGTTCATGAGCCTGCACAATCGGGAATTCGACATCGCCGAAATATTCTGGGGACTGTGGCTCTTTCCGCTCGGGCTGCTGGTGTACCGCTCGGTTTTTTTCCGCGTATTCTGGGCGTGCTGGTGCTGATCAGTTGCTGCGCGTACGTGGCGGACGCTTTCGCGCCCATCGTTCTGCCCTTTTACATACAAGTGGTCTTGCGCTGGATCTCGCTGCGGCTCGAGGAACTGATATTCATGATCTAGCTGCTGATCATGGGCGCAAGGCCGAAGCGATCAGCGTCGCCCGAGAGCGTTTCGAAAACGCGGACAGCCTGCCCCCGCGTTTGGCAAATAAACCTACGAACCTAAATATCGGCCATGGAAGTGCCCGCGCTTTCTGTCTTCCGGATTTGTAACGAAGTATTTATTTGGCTGTTACGAGACCTTCTTGTTGTCCCGGCAAACTTCCCTAGGTGCAGTCCACTTTCTGGCGCCGACAATGCCGCTGACTTACGTGATTTGAGCAATTGTTCTTCGCCACCAACATCCTCGGGGGAATCGTGAAATTTATTCAGCGCTTGTTGATGACCATCGCTATCGTTTTATCCGCATGCTTCACCATTTCGGCACAGGGAACAGACTCGAGCCTGAGCGGCGTGGTCACCGACCCGAGCCATGCAGCGATCAGCGGAGCGAAGGTGACCGCGAATAACAAATCCACAAACTTTGAGCAGGTGGTCACGACCGACACGAACGGAGCCTATTCGTTTCTTAACCTTCCCATTGGGACGTACAGGGTGATCGTGGAGCAGAGCGGCTTCCGCAAAACGGCCGTGGAGGTGACGCTGGAGACGGCTCAGAAGGCGCGACAAGACATCGAATTGCAGGTGGGAGAAGCGCAGCAGACGATAACGGTGGAAAGTGCTGCGCAGGATTTGTCCACGCAGGACGCCTCGCTGGGAGCGGTCATCAACAACAATACCGTTGCGGATACACCCTTATACCTGCGGAACTGGGACGACCTGTTGCGCCTTGTTCCCGGAGTGCAATCGAATCGCTACACGGATCAAAGCGGAGCAACGAGCGCGGGCCGCACCGGGGCGTTTAACGTGCACGGAGTGCATTCGCTGCAGAACGATTTTATTCTCGACGGTATCGACAACAATACGTTTTCGGAGAATGTGCAGGAGTTGAGCACCCAGTCGTCTCGCCCATCGGTGGACACCATTCAGGAATTCAAAGTGATCACGAATCCCTATTCCGCGGAATATGGACGCAGCCCGGGAGCCGCAGTAGTGGTGACCACCAAGGGTGGCAGCAACGAAATTCACGGCGTCGCTTACGAGTACCTCCGCAACAATTTTTTCGACGCCAATGATTTTTTTTCCAATCGCAGCGGCCTGGACAAGCCCAAGAACAACCAGAACCAGTTCGGAGGCAGCATCGGAGCGCCTATTCTGCACAACAGACTTTTCGGATTTTTTAATTATGAAGGGACGCGCATCAGTAGAGGAGTTTCCCGCATCTCGACGGTGCCGCTGGCCAACGAGCGTGTCGGCGATTTCAGCGCCGCTGCCGCTACCGCCGTAGGAGTTTCGGCCTACCCCACCATCTACGATCCTTCGACAGGACTGCCGTTTGCCAACAACCAGATTCCACAGGGCTCCATCGATCCCTTCGCCGCGAAAATCATGGCGCTCTTTCCCACGCCCAATCTGCCGGGGGAGCTGAACAATTTTGTTCGCAACGCGCTTGCTTACCGATAACGGCGACAGCTACAACGGACGTGTGGATTGGATGGCGACTCCCGCGGATACCGTCTTCTTTCGTTACAGCTATTCGAACCGCAACCGTTTTATCCCAGGATTTTTTGGCGGGATTGGCGATGGCACATCTACTTCGGCCTGGGGGCGGCAGATTTTGAAAGGGCATAGCGCCGTCATTGGATGGACGCACGTGTTCACTCCCACGCTGGTGAACGAATTTCGGATCGGCTTCACGAGAAATATTTCCATCGCGCAGCAGGATCCCTTTGGGATGAACCAGGTTGACGAGTTCGTTCCGGGCGTGCCGGAAAACCCCGCGGTGGCTGGCGGAATTTCGCAGATATCGCTCACCAACTTTACATTCATCGGTTCGCCGGACTTTCTGCCCAAACAGCAGGTGCCGCAGCAGTATCAGTGGGTGGACAATGTCTCAAAGACGCTGGGCAGGCATGCACTGAAATTCGGCGTGGATTTACGCGCACCCATGCGCAACATTTATCAGGATGAACCCGGCACACGCGGCTCGCTGACCTTCGATAAAATCTTCACCTGCCAGCGCGACGCCACCACGCAGCAATGCACCGGCAACACCGGTATTTCCTATGCGGATTTCTTGCTGGGCGAAGTAAAAAGCTCGCAACTGACCAACGTGCACTTTGTCGATCAGCGACTGTGGATGCTTTCGGGATTTGTGGAGGACGACCTGAAGCTGCGCCGCAATCTGACGCTCAATCTTGGATTGCGGTATGACTTCTCCACGCCGGCGCTTGAAGGTGACAACCAGATGGCCAATTTCGATCCGGCCGCTAACGGAGGAGCAGGCGGCCTGATCTTCGCCAAAGATGGTTCTCTGGAGGATCGCGCGCTGGTGCAAATCAGTAAGCGTAATTTTGCTCCGCGCGTCGGAGTTTCCTATGCGCTCAATCCCGCCACGGTATTCCACGCCGGTTATGGAATTTACTATATGCTCTTCGAGCGCTTCGGCAGCGAGGATCAACTCGCTCTTAACGCGCCATTCCTTGTAAACAACGTGCAGTCGGCTTCGTCCACCGCTGCGGCTCCGCTGTTCTTTCTGCAGGATGGTTTTCCCACCGATTCGCTGGATCCCAATCAGAGTGGGCTGCTTAGTCGCGTACGTATCCGCGCCATGGATCCTCGCACGCCCACGCCTTACGTGCAGCAGTGGAGCCTCGGCTTTCAGCGTGAACTGCCCTGGAATTTGATTGGCGAACTAAATTATGTGGGCACGCATTCGTCGCATCTGGACGTGCTCGCGGATTTGAATCAGCCATTTTTCAGCGATGGGGGTCAGGTAGGCGCGACGCGCCCGTTTCCTTCGCTGGGCTACATTGAATTCCAGCTGCCGGCGGGCACCGCCAAATATAACGGCCTGGAGGGCGGCCTGGAGCGCCGTTTCCGCAACGGGATCGGTATGCGCATTGCGTACACGTATTCTCGAAGCATCGATAATTCACCTCAAGAGCTGGAGACGAACTCCGGCAGCGCGCCGAACGGACGAGCCTACAGCTCGTGGTTCGGGCCAAGCGATTTCGATACGCCGCACCGCTTCGTGGCCAGCTACATTTATGAGTTGCCGTTCGGCCGAAACCGCCACTTTCTGCATGAAGGAGTGTTGTCGTACATCGTCGGCGGCTTCAAGACTTCGGGAGTTTATACCTTTGCGAGCGGGCGGCCATTTACGGTCAGTTCGGGTGGCAGCATTGCCAACACGTTGGATGCGTTCGGCGCAGTTGCCGCCACTCCCAACCAAATCGGTGCACCGGTCATTGTGGGGAATGCGAATTGCTGGTATTTCGTGGCAACAAATTCGGCTTGTTCCGCGCTGAAGCCAAATTTGACGGATGCCTACCAACTGCAAAGTCCAGGTTTTCTCGGCAACGTCGGGCGCAATACTCTGCGTGGTCCGCATACCAACGTGTTTGATTTCGCGTTGATGCGCGACTTTCCTATTCACGAGTCTCTCGGCTTGCAGTTCCGCTGGGAGGTTTTCAACCTTACCAATACTGTGCAATTCGGGCAGCCTGGCAACAACTTCAGTAGCAGTTCGGCGGGCGCCATTACGACGCTGGCCGGCGATCCGCGCGTGATGCAATTCGCGCTGCGGCTAGCCTTCTAGGAATCTGCCGCATACGTCTGCTCACCGGGGCTTCATCAAAGGGCGCGTTGCGAAGAATTTTCCGTTGATTCTTCGGAACGCGGTGCGGCAGGAATCGCTGCTGGCGGCCTGCCAACATTCTCTCCATCAGGGCTTGTTGAATTATCATTTCCGCAGGAGACCACTTGATGCGTTCTCGTTCACTCTCATTCTTAGTCCTTGCAGTTGTCTGCGCGGTGGTGAGTGCTGCTGGCTCTTTCGAAGCACCCAATCCGGGTACGCGTGTCTTGATGGATGCGCACAATTGTTATCCATACTTTGAATGGTGGTCTGACCGTATTGATCGAGCGCTAAGCGCCGGAACTCCCTTGGCTATTGAGCAGGATTTGCTGTGGGCGAAGAATCCGCGCACTGGACAGGTGAGTTCCGTAGTCAGCCATGGCGGACCGGTTACTGGAGCGGAGCCGGCAATGCGCGAGTATTTCTTCGAGCGTGTTCGGCCCGTAGTCGAGAAAGCCCTGCGCGACGGGAACCATGGCGACTGGCCGATCATTACTTTGAATCTGGACCTGAAGTCCGAGGAGCCTGAGCATCTTGCGGTCATCTGGAAATTGCTTGGGCAATATCAGGACTGGCTCAGCACGGCCCCGCGCACTGAAAATGTAGAAAGTCCGCAAGCGCTCGAAGTACGACCAATACTGGTGCTCACCGGCGAATCGGATGCACAGAAAGCCGTTTTTTACGATCACGTGCCAGTAGGTTCGCGGCTGTTGGCTTTCGGCGCGGTTCACACCAACAGCGCCGATCCTTCCGCCGCTCCGGAAGAACTGGCGCCTGGTTCCGCGGACAACTATCACCGCTGGTGGAATAACAGCTGGCACGTTGTCGAACCGCAAGGCCAATCCACAGCCGGCGCGTGGAACGCAGGGAAGGAAGCGCGCCTGAATCAACTCGTGCAGTACGCGCACGCGCACAATCTATACATCCGTTTTTATACTTTGGATGGAGCTGAAAAATCGGAGCTCAGCTGCAACGGGTGGTTTAGCACATATAACTTTGGCTCGAAGCAGGCCGTGCGCGAGCGCTGGACCGCGGCGATTAAAAGCGGCGCGGATTACATCGCTACGGACCAGTACGAGCAACTTGGTGAACTGCTAGCCGCACGGCACGCTTCGGAGCGAAACTAGACAGCCATTATGCCGACAGACGCGCCAAGACATCTGCGAGCGCATGCAGGCGCGCCGCGTCGGCCGGAGTTTTCGCGGTGGCGGCACTTTTTTCCAAAGACGGCGCCATGCTCTTAAGTTTCGCAACTTTGCGCCGGTTCATGTGGGAGGACTCGGCGCCGCTGATGGCTTTCTGCAGGGCGTTGAGCTGATCCGCGGGCAGGGCCTCAGAGCGGGACAACTGGTCCGCGTAGGCCTTGGCCACGACTAACTTCGCCGGCCACTCGATTTTTTGTTGGTTCTGCACGTTCAACTCGTTCACGTGAACTAGCTTGGCCGCATCGATTTCGTTTTGCGTCAGGAATTTGCTGGGCGTTAGTTCGAAGACGTCGAGGCCGCGCGCGATTTCAGAACCGTAGATGCTGCCGTTGTACCAGTAGGCCGACCACTCGCCGCCGAGCACGAGCATTTTTGGATCAATCGGACCGCGATCGAAATAGGCAATCTCAAACGGTTGCGCGGGGTCGGTGAAGTCCATAACCGAGACTCCACCTTGATACCAGGCCTGCACTTCGATATCGCGCCCGGGCACGGGAACTAGCGATCCGTTGTGCGCGACACAATTCTCCGTGTCACTCTGCGCGGCGGGGAGCTTGTAATAGTTGGCGAAAGTGAGCTTGTTATCTTTCAGGATGAAGATCGCGTCCGCACCCCATTTGTTGGGATCATTAGCACGGCACCGCGCGCCCAAGCCTCCGCCCCATTCATCGGTGAAAATAACCTTAGAGCCGTCATTGGAAAAGGAGGCAGAGTGCCAGTAGGAATAGTTCTTGTCATTTACGGCATCCACACGCTTGGGATGAACGGGGTCCTTGATGTCGAGCAGAATTCCGTTGCCGGAGCACGCGCCCGCGGCTAGGCCAATCGCCGAGAACACGGTGATGTCATGGCACTGATTGGTGTCCGAGGGTTTGTCTTTGCCGTGGGTGCCGCCGTTGTTGAGGCCGTTGATTACGCCCGTGCGCGCGTCAATGAATACGCGCGGGTTGGCGACCACCTTGGCGTCCTGAGGCGCGGCCACCGGAACTTTGATCACGTCGATGCGAAACAACGCCGTGTTGGGGTCCTTCTCCGGCGTTTCGCCGGAGCAGCCGGCCAGTTCTTCCGTTTGACGCACAAAAGAGGTGCCGGACACATAGATGTACACGTCGTCTTTGTCGTTCGGATCCAGCACCAGCGTGTGCGTGTGTGATCCGCGGCAAGTCTGCACTGCGGCGACCTGTTTCGGATTCTTAATGTCTGAAATGTCAAAAATTCTTACGCCGCGGAAGCGATCCTTTTGCGCCGCAGGCAGCGGACGCTTCTTGTCTTTATTTTTGTCTTTATCCTCATCGGCCGTGACCGGGGGTGCGGGCGGAAATCCCTGGGTGCCACAATCCAGGCGGCCGTTGGGCATCTCGACGGACATGAACAACAGATTCTTGTACACCGACAGATCGCCTTGCCCGCCCGGACATACCACGGTGGTCAGCAATGCCGTGTTGGCCGGCTTGGAGATGTCATAGATATCGAAGCCGTAGAAATTGCCCTGGAACAGATGATTGTTCTGAAAAGCGAAGTCGGAATTCGCGAAAGCCAGTTGGGCGATGACCAGATGCATGGGCTTGGGCATCTTCGAAATGTTGTTGACGCCCAGCTGGCTGATAGTTTTTTGCACTTTGGGGTCGTCGGGATCAGCGGTGCCGAGTTGAAAGGCCTCGGGCTTCTTGACCAGTAGGAGGTGCTTGATGCCCATAGAAGTCTCACCCGCGTCATAGATTCCGGGTGTCAGCTTGGCGCGTGGGTCGGTGGCGTCTGAGCCGGTCATCCCCGGCGGCAACTTCGGCGCCGGCTGTGGCGCAAATGGATTGTCGTCATCTTCGTCGTCGCCATCTGCTTTTTCCTTGGCGTGTTCCTTCACCTGGTCCTTGGGCTGCTCCTGCGCGGAAGGCGGATTGGCCGGTGCTGGTGCTTGCGCCTGTAACCGGCTCACTACAAAAAATATACTGATCGCTACTCCCAACACACGGAAAGCCAGACCCGGCATTCTGCTCATCGCTTCTCCTCTGAAGGATTTTTTTTCATCATGGCCTGCATGATTCGAATCTCGGCGGTCTGCGTATTATCCGCATCCGTTGCGAAGTTAAACACATCCGCATCCTGTCCGGCACCCGCGGTATTGAATAAATCCTTGACCATGGTCAGGGCGCCTTGGTGATGCTGAATCATTCCTGTTAGAAATAAGTGATCGAACTCCGTTCCCCGGGCTTCGCGCAACGCTTTCATCTGCCGCGCTGTAAGCATACCGGGCATGAGGGGCATGACGTCCATGGTGGACAGGTTCGTCGGAGACATGTCAGCCATCGGCAGTGAGAGGGGCTCGCCGCGAGCCGCCAGCCAGCGCTTCATGAACTTCATCTCGTCCGTCTGTGAACCGCTGATACGCGCGCCCAGTGATTTCAGATCTTTGTTCTCCGTGCGCGACAACGTAAGGGCGGTCATTTCCACCGCTTGGGCATGATGCATGATCATGCCCTGCATAAACCGCACATCCGCCGGCGATTGCGGCGGCAACTCACCTTTCGTCGCAGAGGGCAACACTTTGCTGGGCTGTCCTGGCGCACCTGGCTGCACGATTACCGGCGCGGGTGCATTTCCTTGTGATGCACGTATGGCAAAGGAGCAGAATCCGGCAGGAACGGCAGCGAACAGCATGCCACACAGCGCTACATATATGTATTCGGAATTGTGTCGCCGGCCGTGGATACGAGAGTAAATACGGGGCATCAAATTTTATATTCCCGCCCTAGCCATTGCAAAGAGGAAATTGTCCTTACATTTTTTCGCCGAAGATAACCGGGCGTTGAACTCGGGCAATCCGGCTATCAGCGCATCCGCGACTTCCATGCTGATCTCCAGCAGACGCTCGGGTTCCAGCGGGCCTCCGGTGATGACGGGCTTCAACGTGGCGCCGTCGAGAAATTCTATGGCAATGAAAGCGCGCCCGTCGTCTTCGCCGATGTCATGGATGGTGCAGATGTTGGGATGATTGAGGGCGGAAGCCGCCTGAGCTTCTCGCTGGAAGCGCGCCAGGGTTTGCAGATCGCGTGCACCTTCCTTGGGTAGAAATTTCAGCGCGACGAAGCGCTTCAAGCGCGTGTCTTCGGCCTTGTAAGCAACCCCCACACCTCCGCCGCCTAGTTTTTCCACCATGCGGTAATGGGAGATGGTTTGGCCGACCGGGGAAGGGCGCTCGGGCATCGCGGGAATTCTAGGCGGTGGGGAAGAGCGAGTCAAATGCGGGCCACCGCGATTGTGCGTCTGTGCGAATCAAGCTGAATCTTATTTTGGCCCTAGGCGCATCCTAAAGAGTGGGAGGATGCGATGAAAATTACGGAATTGCTGATGGCGGAACTGGAGCGCGAGGCGGTGGGGAGCCGCAAGACGCTGGAAAATGTGCCGGAGGGGAAGAACGACTGGAAGCCCCATGAGAAGTCGATGGCGCTGGGAAATCTGGCGACGATTGTGGCGACCATTCCGGCGTGGCTGGAGATGGTGGTGAATATGGATGAGCTGGATATTAATCCGCCGGGAGGGCCGAAATTCAAGCCCCAGGACTGGAAGACGCGGAAGGATTTACTGCAGCAGTTCGAGAACAGCCTGAAAAAGGGGCGTGAAGTTTTGCAAAAGACTACTGACGATCGTCTGCTGAACACCAAATGGCGCATGCTAAACGGCGGCAAAGTCATGAGTGAGCAAACCCGGTATGAGGCGGTGCGGGATGGGGTGCTGAATCATATGGCGCATCATCGCGGGCAGTTAACGGTGTATCTGCGGTTGAACGGAGCGAAAGTGCCGGCGGTTTATGGGCCTTCGGCGGATGAAGGCAAAGCATAGCTAACAAATCGAGCGAAAGGAAACCGTCATGCCTACCATTTCGAAAAAGAACGAAGCTGTGACGCTGGTCAACGTTTTTACGGTGGAACCTGACGATCAGCAGAAGGTGGTCGATATGCTCAGGGAAGCTACCGAGAAGACCATGAAAAATGTTCCGGGGTTCATCTCAGCGAGTATTCACAAGAGCCTTGATGGAGTGCGGGTGGTAAATTACGCGCAATGGCGCAGCCAGCAGGATTTTGAGGCCATGAGAAATAATCCGCAGGTCCAGGCGCACAGGAAACCGCTAATGGAAATATCCAGGCCGGATTTTCACCTGTACGAGGTTAGCGACACGTTTGAGCGGTAAGCGAAAATTCCGCTCACGCTAGAGCACAACGATGCGAGCGCACGTCTGCTTCAGGCGGCCATGGCGGCTTTAGCCGCGCGGCGAACGGCGAGAAGAGTCAAATCGTCGGTTTGCTTCGAGCCTGCGCCGAAGGCCGCAAGGTCCCCGACGCATTCCGAAATGAGACCGGCTGGCTTCATTTGAATGTTGCGGGCCGCCAACGCGTGAATACGCTTCAGGCCGTATTCGACACCTTCGCCGTTTCGCGCTTCGGTCAAACCATCGGTATAGAGGAGCAAAGTGTCGCCGTCGGCCAGCTTGAGGTGGTGGACTGGGAAACGCGCGTCACAGAACATTCCCATGGGCACACCGGTGGAATCTTTGGGCGTAGCGCCGTCGGCGTGGATGTGTAGCACAGGGAGATGACCGGCACTGACATACTCCACCACTCCGTCGCGAGATGCGCGACCAATGACAAGCGTGGCAAATTGTCCCGCGAGAGTGCTCTCGCAGAAAATACGATTGGCGTCCTGAACCATGCGCTCCAGGGGAAGATTTGCTTCCGCGAGAGTGCGAAACGTGGCATGCAGATGGCTCATGAGCATGGAGGCGGCAATGCCTTTACCGGAGACATCCCCGAGCATGAAGAGCAGTCCACCGGGTACTTCGAAGAGATCGCAATAGTCACCGCTGACCATGTTGGCGGGTTGATAGTGGTAGCAGACTTCCCAGCCATCGGGGGCCAAGTCAGGTTTGGGCAAGAGGGTGCGCTGGATGTTCGCGGCGAGCGAGAGATCGCTCTCCAGGGCGCGCTGTTCGGCGCTGGTCAAATGGTCGAGGCAGAAGCGGACCAAGGGGTCGGCGAGCAAGCGCTCGGTCTCAATTCCGGTGTGGCAGGATTCACAGATGCCGAAGGTTCCCTGGTCCATACGGCCGAGGGCGCTATCTACAGCCTGCAGCAAGTCAAAGAGTGAAGCATCGGCGGCGGGGGAATGCAGCGCCTGGTGAAGGCGCTCACGGCGCACTACAAGCTCAGAGCGTAAATAGGTTTGTTCTGCGGTAGCCATACTACCTCCGGCGACAGATTGCGGTTTTGCGGCGGCGCTGTCCATCCGATTTCCTTCCGCAAACGATTGCCAACCGCTCTTCCGATTGCGGGGGCATCGTCGCGAACTTGCCTTTGATGCAGCGTGGGGGCGCGACGATGCAGGAATAGTTCGGTCACGTTATCGGACTTTAGCTACTTAGGCTTGCGGGCAGCGTCAGGAATTCCAGGCGACTTTGCGGAGTTGCTCCTTGCGGGACTGCCACTCCGAGCCGGAGAGCAGGCGCGGGGCTATGTCGATAAGGCGCGGGATGAGTTTGAAGACGGTAGCGGGCGACCAGGGCTGGCCGTTGCGGGTGCGATATTCGCGGACATTGAGGGCGTCGGCCATGCTGTTGAAGGAGATGTCCTGAACGATCATTTCGGCCAGAAACCTGAGCGTTTGCGTTTCAAGTGGATCATCTTCCAGGTGGCGGCCATCCGCGGCGATGCGCAAGCCAAAGGGAATTTCCTCGCTTCCGCCCTCGGGAACAGTGTCTTCAGCGTAAGCGTCGGGCTTGCCGGGGATATCAATCTCGCGTTCCCACTCAAGGGCTACAAGGCTCCAGCCGGCGTCGTGCATTTTGGAGAGGTATATGGAGGTGGGGAGGATGGTGACCTTTTCGCGAATGCGGTCGATCTTTTTCATGAGGCCTCCTGAGTTTTGGTGCGGAGTCGAAGTTCGCAATGGTGGAATAGAGCAAGCCAGCGACCGCTTCGAGTCACCGGCACGTAAAGATAAACAAAGGTTTACGGATTTGGCGAAGGGCCGGGAAGCGAGATTTGTCCGAACGCGGGACGCCTCTGTCGCGAGGCCGGACAGTCGGGACGATATACGACGGAATGGCGGCCGACCGAGGCGATCCCGGGTTTACGGTGCGAGCCCAATCAATTCTTCGCCGAGGTCCATTCCTTGGCCACGCGGTCGGACTCGGCCAGAACGCGGAGAATGTTCCCGCCGAGGATTTTCTGGATGTCGACGTCCCGGTATCCTTTGCGCACCAGAGCTTCCGTAATTTTGGGGAGCTTGGAACAATCTTCCAGCCCGTCGGGCATGTTGGCGCCGTCGAAGTCAGATCCCAAGCCGACGTGATCGGGGCCCACAAGCTTTACGACGTGGTCAATGTGTTCGATGATTTTTTCCCAACTGACGCGCGGCAGCTTGCCTTCGGCCTGGAGTTTTTCCAGCTGGCGCTTCTGGGCTTTTCCAATACAGGTGAAGTCGTCGCCGCACTCCTTCTTGAACTGCTCATCGGCTCTAGTGAGGTCTCCGGCGTTGGCGGCGTAGGCCTTTCTGAATTCATCACTCAAATAGTTTTGTTCGTAATTAATCTGGATGACGCCGCCTTTGGCGGCCAGAGCCTTGATCATGTCGTCGGACATGTTGCGCGGATGATTGGAAATGGCGCGAACAGATGAATGCGAAGCGATGAGGGGTGCTTTACTGACTTCCAGCGCGTCGTAAAAAGTTTTGTCGGAAACGTGCGAAATATCGATGAGGATGCCCTGGCGATTCATTTCGCGGACGACGTCTTTGCCGAAGGCGGAAAGGCCGTTGTGCGCGGGTTTGTCGGTGGAAGAGTCTGCCCACTCGTCATTTTTGAAATGAGCCAGCGTCATGTAGCGCACGCCGAGGAGCGAATAAATGTGCAGCATTTGAATGTCATTGCCGATCATGTGGCCGCCCTCGATACCCATAAGGATGGCGATTTTGTGCTGCGCGTGAGCGTTGCGGATGTCCTCTGCGGAAGTGGCCAGCATCAGGTCCTGGGGATGATCGCGAACGGTCGTGCGAATGGTGTCGATCTGGTCGAGAGCCTTTTGTATTGCAAGCGGACCCATGATGGCCGCGTCGATGAAGATGGAGAGGAATTGCGCGTTGAGGCCGCCCTCGCGCATGCGGGGAATGTCCACCTGGCTGCCGTCAGTGTTACGGTGGGCGAAATCATAATCTTTGGTGCCGAAGAGTTGTGTGGTATCCGCGTGGGTGTCTAGAACTATGGAGGAGAAATGCAACTGCCTGGCGTGGTCGGCGACCCCGTCGGCGATGCTGAGTGGGGAACTGAGGCAGATTGCCAGAACGCAAGAGACGGCGAGAGTCATAAGTGTGACGCGCTGCATGGTTGGGGTTCTCCGGTGTGAAAGCGGAGAGAGTGTACCCGAGAAGATGACTCGAAGGTAGCGGCGTTTCGCGTAATCAAGATGGTAACTGTCCGAAAGAATGTCAACGCGGAAAGGGCGGCGAATAGTTAACATCAACGCATTGATGGCCGCTACGCAAAGTTCTCTGGAGGTCCGGAATGCGCAAGGCACTGGTGTGTGCGGCGATGCTGATGTGGAGCGCCATGTGGACGGGAGCCGGCCAGCAGAGCTCTCGCGATGAGGGCGGACGAGTCATGGCGTTGGAGACGGCGTGGAATCATGCGCTGGAAGCGAAGGATACCAAGGCGCTGAACATGGTGCTGGCCAACACTTTCGTGTCGCTGGACATCGACGGCAGCGTCACCAACAAAAGTGAATTTCTCGCGAGCATCAAGTCTCCGGCGTACCAGCCATCACAAGCCGTGACAGAACAGAGCAACGTGCAAGTCTACGGAGACGCCGCTGTAGTGGTGGGAATTTTTCGCGTGAAGGGCACCGATAAGGGTAAGCCTTACGTTCGGCGCGAACGTTTCATCGATACGTGGATCAAGATGAACGGCACCTGGCAGTGTGTGGCCACCACCAGCGTTTTGATGCCCGCGAAATAGCCACGCGAAACGGTCATTAAGCAGACTAAGCAGATTAGGCAGATCCTGATGCCTGGTTCGAAACCGATGGCGGATTTCATGCGTCTCTTGTGCAGCGCCAGGTGATTCGCGGCGCGGGGAGGCCATATGAACGTTGCCAGATCCATTTTGCTGGTACTGGCGTGCGTAGTCATTTTTGCGATGAGCACGGAGGCGCAACAATTGACGGATTCCGGCTCGGCTCCGGTGGCGCCGATACCGGCGGCAATTTTTTCCGCGAAGAAGGTTTTTATATCCAATGCGGGGGCGGACAGCGGGCTGTTTCCGCACCCGTTCACCGGAACGCAGGATCGGGGCTACAACCAGTTTTATGTGGCGATGCAAAGTTGGGGCCGCTACGCGCTGGTAGGCGATCCGCAAGAGGCGGACATGGTTTTCGAGTTGCAGTTGCTCGGTCCAAATGGTCCGGCGAACGCCAACAAGGCCAAGGGCGCTTCTGATCCCCTGCCTATGTTTCGATTGAATGTAATGGAACGAAAAACACATTATTCCTTGTGGGCGTTGACGGAAACAATTGAAGCGGCGAACCTGCAGAAGACTCATGACCGGAATTTCGACGAGGCGATTGCGCAGTTGGTCGCGGATTTGAAAAGGCTGCTGGACGCGGCGGTAAGCCATTGAGCGGCGCGGCGCGACTAAAGTGAGACTCTAAACGCCAGGGAGAGAAACCTATGCGTGTGAAGATAGTTGTTTCGGGCTTGTTGGTATTGGCGGCCACGGCAATCGGATTGGCGGCGCAGAAGCTGGAACCGCTGCATGTGAAGACCGGGCTGTGGGAAGTGACGACGAATATGACACGGACCGGGCAGCTGCCCATCTCGCCGGACGTTTTGGCGAAGATGACGCCCGAGCAACGCGCGAGAATAGACGAGCGGATGAAGACGCAGGGCGAGAATGCACAACGGTCCAGGGTGAGGAAATCCTGCATCACGAAAGAGAAGCTCGAAAAGAATGACATGTTCGAAGAGCGGCAGTCGTGTAAGCGGACGGTGGTGACGTCCACGGGCAGCAAGATGGAAGTGCGAGCGGAGTGTGACAGTCCCCGCGGGACGAAAATGAATGTGTCCACCTTGGCGGAGGCGCTGGATTCCGAAAACATCAAGGGGAGCATGCAGATGTCCGCCAGTGGCGGCGAGAACACCATGAATATGAATGCGACCTTTACAGCCAAGTGGATCGGGGCTTCTTGCGGGGACGTCGAGTAGTACGCGGGCGATTGGCGAATTTAGCCCTACGGGGTGGGAAGAGAAAACCAGGCTTTTTCTGCGTACATCTCATCGACCTAAGGGACGGGCGGCTCAAGGCGTCGTGTATAATTGAGGCAGGGGATTGCCCGGCAAATCGTGGCGGAAACTACCAACACGGCTGGTCCTGGAGCGCTTTTGAAGGCGAAGCCTATAGTGCGTATGCGCCGGGCGGCGCGCTTTGCGCGTACCCGTATGCGCGAATTGCGCATGATCGCCAAAGCGCTGATTTCGACGAAGCATCCCATCCTGGTACATATCATTCCGATGCGCCGATGCAACCTGGCATGTACTTACTGCAATGAATTTGATGATGTGTCTACGCCAGTGCCGCTCGAAGAGATGAAGCGGCGGCTGGATTCGTTGGCGGATATGGACACTTCAATTATCACCATCAGCGGCGGAGAGCCGTTGCTGCATCCTGAGATTGATGAGGTGATACGGCACATCCGGAGCCGCGGAATTATCGCGGGAATGATCACAAATGGTTTTTTTCTGAATAAGGAGCGGATCGAACGGCTGAATCGCGCGGGACTGGAGCACCTGCAGATCAGCATTGATAATGTGACGCCTGACGAGGTGTCAAAGAAGAGTTTGAAGACGTTGGATGGGCGTCTGGAGATGCTGGCGCAATATGCGGTTTTTCAGGTGAATATCAATTCGGTGCTAGGCAGTGGGGTAAATAGTCCTGAGGATGCGTTGAAGATTGCGCACCGCGCTGTGGATCTGGGATTCACGAGCACAGTTGGAATCATTCACGACAATAATGGGCAGCTGAAACCTCTGGCGGATCGGGAACAAAGTATTTTTGAAGAAATTATGGAGCTGGGGAAACGTTCGTTTTCACGCTTCAACGAATTTCAGCATAATGTGGCGCGCGGGCGCGAACATAACTGGCGGTGCCGCTCGGGTTCGCGGTATTTGTACATTTGCGAGAACGGCCTGGTGCACTGGTGCTCCCAGCAACGCGGGTATCCGGGGATTCCGCTGGCGCAATATTCGCCGGAGATGCGCCACCGGGAATATTCGACGGAGAAATTTTGCGCGCCGCGATGCACGGTTTCGTGCGTGCAGCAGGTGGGGATTCTGGACAATTGGCGCGGGCCGCAGAATTTGAAGCCGACGCCGATGAGTCCGACACCATCGCAGGAGCTGGTGCAAATTGGGCCAGCGGGCGAGCCGCTATAGTTTTCGGCGTAGATAGAGGCGGAAGCAGGTGCCGCACCCGCCCTGGAAAGGCGAGTTCGGAATGACAAGTGGAGAGCAGGTTTAGGTTTCTCAAGGTTCCTTCCAAGATCTCTTTCAAGAATCGCTGAACCCCACCAGCCAATTGTGAGAACCGAGGCTGCAGTCTCGGCAGAACTTTAAAGATAACTTGTCACGGAGAGTGAACCGTTCTGGGCGCTTAACCTATATTTTCTCTCCGTATACACGCTGCATTGCGCCCGATTGACCCCGTGAGCATCTGATTTAACATTGAGGCATGGCTGAAGTAGCAATTGATATAGAAAATCTGAGTAAAGATTATCCCTACGGATTTCTTCAACTGAAAAAGAAGCGCTCGCTGGAAGGCCTCACCATGCAGGTACAGACCGGCGAGGTGTTTGGATTTCTGGGGCCGAATGGGGCGGGTAAGTCCACGACCATCAAGTTGTTGATGCGGCTGATTTTCCCGACGGCGGGGTCGGCACGGATTTTGGGAAAGCCCATCAGCGATATCGGCATGCACAAAGATATTGGCTATTTGCCGGAGCAGCCGTATTTCTACGACTACCTGACTGCCGCGGAAGTGTTGGACTATTTTGCGCGCTTCCATGACTTTGGCGGGGTGGAGCGCCGCGAGCGCGTAGAGCGCATGCTCAAAAAGGTTGGCCTGGAATCCGCCGGACGCATCCAGTTGAGAAAATATTCGAAAGGCATGCTGCAGCGGGTGGGGCTGGCGCAAGCCATTCTGCACGATCCGAAAGTAGTGGTGCTGGACGAGCCTATGTCGGGGCTGGATCCCGTGGGTCGCCGCGAAGTGCGCGATATCATTCTGGAGCTCAAGAAACAGGGCAAAACCGTTTTGTTTTCCACGCACATCCTGTCAGATGCCGAAATGCTATGCGATCGTGTGGGCGTAATCGTGGGCGGAAAGTTACAGGGCATCGGAGCGCCCAGCGAAATCGTGGATTTGAAAGCGCACGGGATGGAAATATTTTATGAATTGGGCAACGCGGCGGCGGCCGACAACGTCTTCGTGGCCACCGCCACGCGCACCGGTAACCGCTACCGCCTGCACGTGGAGGAGGCGGAAGTGTACGCAGCCATCGAAAAATTGCGCGCCGCGGGCGGCAAGATATTGTCGGTGACGCAGGTGAAGCCTTCGCTGGAAGAATATTTTATGCACCTGGTAGCTGCGGATCGCGCGCAGGCCGCCGCCGTAGAGGTACACGCCAAGTGACACCCATCGGAACAGTGGCGCTGAACACGTTTCGCGAAGCGGTTCGCGACCGTGTTCTGTACAATCTGGTGTTTTTCGCGCTGCTGATGATGGCAGCGGCGATTCTGGTGGGGCAAATTTCCATTGGCATTGAGGAAGTAGTGATCGTCAGCCTGGGGCTGAGCGCGATTTCGATAATCGGTTTGCTGATTGCCGTATTTATAGGGGTCAGCCTGGTTTCGAAAGAGATAGATAAGCGAACGTTGTACGCACTGCTGGCCAAACCGCTGCGGCGCTGGGAATTCCTGCTCGGAAAATTCGCCGGCCTGGTGCTGACTCTGACGGTAAACACCGCGGCCATGGCCGCGGGGTTGTTCCTGGCGTTGTATTACGTAAAGCATTCGCTGCAACAATCCGACTCGGTGGTGCTGGTGGCCGTGTATTTTATTCTGCTCAAGCTGGCGCTGGTCGTGGCGCTGGCCATGCTGTTTTCGTGTTTCACCACGCCGCTGCTGGCGATTTTGTTCACCGTCGGATTGTACGTAGCGGGTCTGTTTGTCCCCGCGATGCGGGCGTTACAGAGTGGGTTGATGAGCCCGGCGCTGGCAGCTCTGCTGCGAGGTGGTTCCTACTTGCTACCCAACTTTGAAAATTTCGATGTAATGGGCGCAGCGGCACACGGACGCGCGATTTCCGGCGCGCTGATCGGCCAGAACACACTTTACGCAGCGTTGTATAGCGCCATCGTACTGGGCGCGGCCGTGGCAATTTTCTCGCAACGCAATCTGAAATGAGCGCGAAAAGCCAGATAACTCTGCTGTTGCTGGTAACGCTAGGATTTGCTGGCGTATGGAATTTGCAGAAGCACATTGACGCGCAATTAGCAGTGCTGGAAATGGAGGATGACCAGGTCCTCATTCGTTCCGGAAAATTGATGAAGGTGTTGAGCCTGGAGTACTCGACGCTGCTGGCCGACATTTATTGGACGCGCGCGGTGCAATATTTTGGAAACAAGCACGCGGGGAAGCAGGTAGATCTTCGATTACTGTGGCCCCTGCTGGATTTAAGCAGCACACTCGATCCGGAATTGATGCCGGTGTATCACTTCGGGTCCATGTATTTGAGCGACACGCCGCCACGCGGGGCCGGGCGGCCGGACCTGGCGGTGCAATTGATCGAGCGCGGAATTAGCGCCAACCCTGACCAATGGCGCTTGTACTACGATTTGGGTTTCGTCTACTACTTCGACATGAAGGATTACCCGAAGGCTTCGGCGGCGTTTTATGAGGGCAGCAAAAATCCCACCGCTCTGATCTGGATGAAAGTACTGGCCGCAAAGATTGCCGCCGAGGGCAATTCGTCGGAGACCTCCATGTTTCTGTGGCAGGACGTTTACAACAACACCAAAGATCCAGAGATAAAAGAGAATGCTCAGACGCACTTGCAATTGTTGCGTGCGCAGGAAGATTGCAAGCACATTGACGCCCTAGGTGACGAGTATGAAAAGAAGTTTGGGCGGCGACCACGAAAGATTGGGGAGTTGGTGCAGGCGGGATCGCTGCAGGGCGTGCCGGTGGATCCGGTGGGATTTGCGTACACGTTGTCAGATGAGGGGAAAGCGCAGTTGAGCCTGGACAGCCCGCTGTTGGAGAAGCAGGTAATGGTGACGCCGCAGAAGTGAGTCGAGAGTTATTCCGTGGTGCAGAGAAGCGTCATTTGCGGGTCGATGACCAGTTTGCGCGGCGCGCTTGATGAAGTGAAATGAAATGGCGTTTCCGGGCCAGCGGCTACTATGGATCCGAGAGAAGTGGAGCGGTTGCCCGGGCCAGCGGCGTAGAGGGGTACTCTGGCGATGAAGGATGGCGGGACATTGGTCTGAAAGATTTTTCCTTTGATGGCGTAGGCGGTGTCGGTTTTGTGTGCTGAGAATTCCACGCGATAGTGCGGGACGCCGATTCCCTTTACCCATTCTTCAAAAAACCATTCCATGGAATGGCCGCCTTCGAGGTCCATAGAAGGAGTCATTACGGCTTCGACTTCGCGGCGTAAATCCTGGGTGCTGAGCGCGCGATACTCGTACCTGGTGATCAAGGTGTGCAAAAGTGTGTTGAAGCGCGCGTTGGGATTCGGCCCGGGTTGGCGCAACATTTCGTGCAACATGTGAATCACCCAGGCCCCCTTGGGGTAGATAACGTCTTCATAAGCGTTGGGAGACTTGGAAGAATTTAGGCGCATGCCCAAGGCGAGAGCGCCGACTTCATCAGCAGGCTCGTCGGCACTGAGAGATTTCTCGATAAGTTTCTGACGATAGCGTTGCAGCCAGACTCGCAAAGTGTGATCAGGATTTTTGCGGGTGTCGGCAAATAGCAACGCCATGTAGTTGGCCATGGCTTCATCGATCCACTGATCGCGGTAGCTGTTCCATCCCACCACGTTGCCCCACCATTGATGAGCGACTTCATGAAAAGGAACGATCTCACTGAAATGTTCCTGAGCATTGGTGGAAAGACCGGCACGGCGTTGAGCTTCGGAGGGCAGGAAAGAATAAGTAGAGACGTAGAGAAGGCCTGGCCAACCTTGTCCAAAAGTGCCGGGAATTTGCGACACGCTGAGAGTGTGGAAGGGGAATGCGCCATTGTAGGACTCGTAGAAACGGATGCTGGCGTCAATGTCTTTGCCGAGTTGCTTGAGGGCGGCAGCGGGAGTCGGCGGGATCGGGGACATGTCGCGATTTAATTCGAACGTTCCGCGATGCGAGGCAGTGCGGCTTCCTAAATCGTCTGCGGAGATGGTAGCGAGACGCTTGCTGAGCTCCTGCTCAAGTTGCCGGTTGGCATAGACGTCGATGGAATATTTGGTGGCAGTGACGGTGGTGGACGCGTATTCGCCAAGATTGAATCCGGCGAGCGCGGCGGGTTTGTCAGTTTTCCAGTGACCAACGCGGAAGTCGCCATCTTCGCGCTCATCGAGCTTCGTGCCGGTGGCGATGAGGCGCAATTTTTTGGGCCACCGCATGGTGAGGTCATAGTTGGCGAATTCAGCGGCGTCGCCGAGATGCGGGTACCAGCTTTCACGAGCGCCGACGAATAGCACGTCGTTGCCGGCATCATCAATGATGTTGCCGCGGTAATGAAAGCGAAGAGAGAATTCCTGGCCCCTTGGAATGGCTTTGGGGAGCGTGACGAGTAGGTAGTCGTTGCCGCGCGTGGTGCGCTCCTGAGTAGTAAGGCCCTGATTTTGAAAAAATTCAAGTGGTTGGCCGTCGGAGCCGATGACAGATTCAACATTTAGGGCGCGCGAGAGGGTGAAGACCAGCAAGCGATCACCGACGCCGGCAGCGCGAAGATTTATGGTAGCGGTCGCGTCGAGAGAATGGTCGGTGAGTATGGAAGTGTCGATGGTGTAGCGCTGCGCGTGGAAATCCAAAGGATAGGAAACGCTGTCGGGCAGTTTGTAGGAAGCCCACACATCGTAAAAGTTGGCCTCGTTGACTTTCTTCCCCTGGCCGAGAAGAAGTGGTTCGGGGCGCAGGGGATCGAGCAGAAAATCGAAAGGGCCAGTAGCGATGCCGTCGAGATTGGCATAGAAGTATGGTTGCGGAGAGGCTGCAAGCGTCCCGGAAACAATGCGTAGCGATTGAGCGGGATTGAGGTGGGCGACCGCACCATCCCAACGGGTCGCGGCGTTGGCGTCGATTTGCGGTTTGAGACCTGCGGCTTGGAGTTGGCGGAGCAGATCGGCGGCGGTGGCGTCCGTGAAGCGAAGGTAGGCGCTGGCAAAATCCTGGTCGAGGATAGGAGCGCCGAGGAAGCGCGCGAGCTGTTGCTTTTCGATGGTCTCGCGCGGAAGAACCAGCATATGACCGCGGCCGGCGAAAACGACACCGCTGATCTGACCTTCGAATGGCGAGAAAAAGAAGAGTTGGCCCTGATCGAAGGAGAGCTTGGCGTCGCCGCGGCGAAGCTCGATGCGATGGTCAGGGAGAATCAGGTAACTGGTGGCAGAATCAGGGCGGAGGGCATTGAGAGAATCGTAGAGTTTATGAGACGGCTGGTTTTGCGGCGTGGATTGCGGGGCGGCCGCTGCAAGAGCACTGAGCAACAGGAAGGCTACCAGGAGCCGCATGTAGAAAGTGTAGACAGGTTGGGTGGCGGGGAACAAGGGAACTGGCGATTGGGCCTCACGGAATTAGACGTACGGGAGTCTGAATTGCGTGGTGAAATTACGGGCTACGTGACGGCCACAACGGTGCCGGCGTGCGAGAGTTTTTCCCTGTTCCATTAGCAAAATCCCCAGACGCGAAACCAGCGTCTGGGGTACCCGGCTGCGTGCCACAGCCACAGCAGCTGAAAAGTGTTAGCGGCGGAAGTGCGAGAACAACCAGATTAGTAGGGAAACACCAACGCTCAAGAGTAGAGAAGTTGCGATGGGAAAATAAAATGTGGTGTGCTCGCCGCGATGAACGACGTCGCCGGGTAGGCGGCCGAGTCGCAAGGGCAGGCGGCCAGAGAAGAACAGAAACGCGCCAGTCACAACGGCGATGCCACCGAAAATCAGCAGGGCGCGGCCAAGCTCACGCATTTCCATCGGTTGATTATAGCGGAGTGGCAATGGACCGGCATGGGATGAACTCGCAGGCGGCGCGATTTTTGCTTGAGATTCCGGCTGGCGTGGCGGCTGACCACTAGATCAGTTCGTAGCCGGCGAAAAAGTAGCCAATCTCAAAGGCAGCAGTTTCTGGAGCGTCAGAGCCGTGGCTGCAATTGTTGCCGATGCTGGTGCCCAGATCGTGGCGGATGGTGCCGGGTGCGGCTTTCTTCGGATCTGTCGCGCCCATGGTGTCGCGCCATTTCGTGATGGCGCCTTCGGCTTCCAACACCAGTGCGATGATTTTCCCGGAACTCATGAAATCGGTAAGCTCACCAAAAAATGGCCGCTCTTTGTGCACAGCGTAAAATCCGCCGGCTTCTTCCTTGGTCAGATGCATGCTCTTGGCGGCTACGATTTTGAACCCGGCTTTGTTGATGCGTGCAAGAATCTCGCCCTGCTGCCCGGCTTTTACGGCGTCAGGCTTGATGATTGCAAATGTGCGTTCCAGTGCCACGAAAATCCTCCGTAGAATGCTGAATTTTCTCTTAAAAGTTTTACTTGAGGGCGGCCGCGACGGTGGAACCCAGATCCGCGGGAGTTTCGACGCAGCGAATTCCTGCAGCGTTCATCGCCGCATACTTGTCTTTTGCGGTGCCCTGACCGCCGCTGATAATTGCCCCGGCATGGCCCATGCGCCGGCCCGGAGGCGCGGTTTGCCCGGCAATGAATCCAATCACCGGTTTTTTCACGTTGGTCTTAATCCACTTCGCGGCGGTTTCTTCGGCGTCGCCGCCGATTTCACCGATCAAAATAACCGCGTGAGTGTCGGGATCTTCGTTGAAGAGCTGCATGGCATCCAAAAACGTGGTGCCGATGATGGGATCGCCCCCAATTCCAATGCACGTGGACTGGCCGATGCCCAGGCGCGTCAACTGATCCACGGCTTCGTAAGTCAGAGTTCCGCTGCGGCTCACCACTCCCACGTGTCCCGCTTTGTGAATGCGTCCCGGCATAATGCCGATTTTGCATTTGCCGGGGGAGATGACTCCCGGGCAATTCGGACCGATGAGGCGGGTTTCCTGGAAGTCCACCACGGAAGCCACGCGCACCATGTCGAGAACGGGAATTCCCTCGGTGATGCAGATAACCAGCGGAATCTCGGAGTCGGCAGCTTCCAGAATGGCGTCAGCCGCATAGGGAGGCGGCACGAAAATTACCGAAGCGTTTGCGCCGGTTTCTTTGACGGCGTCGGAAACAGTGTTGAACACCGGGCGTTCGAGATGCTTGCTGCCGCCTTTTCCGGGGGTAACACCACCGACCACCTGCGTGCCGTACTCAATCATCTGCTGAGCGTGAAAGGTGCCTTCGCGGCCGGTGAAACCTTGCACCAGTAGGCGTGTCTTTTCGTCAATCAGTACGCTCATCGCGCCGCCGCCGCAAGCGCCACAACTTTGGTAGCGCCATCTTTCATCCCATCAGCAATGGTGAAATTCAATTTACTGTCGCGCAGAATTTTCTGCCCCAGCTCCACGTTGGTCCCTTCCATGCGCACTACCACTGGCACTTTCAGCTGCAAATCCTTAGCAGCCGCTACTACCCCGGTAGCCAAAACATCGCAACGCAAAATCCCGCCGAAAATATTGATGAACACCGCTTTCACCGCGGGATCGGCCATTAAAATACCAAAAGCGTTTTTCACCTGGTCGGCAGAGGCGCCGCCACCGACGTCCAGGAAATTCGCAGGCGAGCCGCCGGCATATTTGATGATGTCCATAGTGGCCATCGCCAGGCCCGCACCATTGACCATGCAGGCCACACTGCCATCCAGCTTGATGTAATTCAATCCGTACTTGGAAGCTTCCACTTCCAGCGGATCTTCCTCGTCGAGGTCGCGCAGCTCGCGCAATTCCTTGTGCCGAAACAATGCGTTGTCATCAATGGTCATCTTGGCGTCCAGCGCGAGCAGCTTGTTATCTCCCGTCAGTACGCAGGGATTTATTTCCAGCATGGACGCATCGGTATCAATGAAGGCCTTGTAGATCGCCAGCAAAAATGGCACCGCGTTATTGACGGCGTCCATCGGCAGGCCCATGCCAAAAGCCAGTTTGCGCGCTTGATAGGGTTGCAGACCCACCACCGGCTGAATCATTTCGCGCAAAATCGCGTTGGGATTGTCTTTGGCGACTTCTTCGATTTCCATGCCGCCGGAAGTGCTGGCCAGAAAAATAACTTTCCCCGTGGCGCGATCGACCAGCAGACTGAGGTACAGTTCGCGCTTTATATCCAGACCTTCCTCAATCAACAGGCGCTTGACGATGCGGCCGCCCGGGCCGGTTTGCGCGGTGATTAAATTCATGCCGAGAATCTGGCTGGCGATGTCCGCGGCTTCGTCGGCCGAGCGCGCCAGTTTCACGCCGCCGCCTTTGCCGCGGCCACCGGCGTGAATTTGCGCCTTCACTACGACTATATTTGTCTTGAGGCGCTGCGCGGTTCCGCGCGCTTCTTCTTTGCGATAAGCAACCTCGCCGCGCGGAATGGCGACACCATATCGCGCCAGAATGGCCTTCGCCTGATACTCGTGAATCTTCATCTAGTTCCCATCAGTGATAGAATTTTGCGTTCTTGAACAGTAAAGTTTACTCGGAAGGCTGGAACGGAAGCAAGGAGACCATGGCGGCTTCGCTGATGCAGCGCGTGGAAGATGGGAAGATTTTAACGCGTGCGGAAGCTGAGGAGATCATGGAAGCCATACTTTCAGGGCACGCCAGCACCTCCGACATCGTCAGCTTGCTGCGGGGGATGAACGCGCGCCCGGCACAAGCTCAGGAATTGGCTGGTTTCGCGTTCACGATGAGGCGCCACGCAGCTTCCGTTTTCTCCGACGAGGAAGCGCGGCCCGCGCACCTTGTAGATACGTGCGGCACGGGCGGCGATGGCTGCGATACTTTTAACATTTCTACCGTCGCCGCTATCGTAGCGGCGGCGGCGGGCGCGTCGGTGGCCAAGCACGGAAATCGCGCGGCCAGCTCGCGATGCGGTTCTGCGGATGTGCTGGAAGAGCTCGGCGTGCGCGTGGATCTTCCGCCGCGGCGTGGCGGCGATGCTATCCGCGAACTCGGTCTCGGTTTTATTTTTGCTCCGGCCGCGCACAGCGCGATGCGGCACGCCCTTGAAGCGCGCAAACAAATTGGCGTGCGCACGGTATTCAACCTGCTCGGTCCTTTGACCAATCCGGCAGGCGCGCCTGCGCAACTCGCCGGAGTCTATTCCCACGCTGTTCTTGATCTGATGGCCGCCACATTTGTTGAACTTGGCGTATCCCGTGCTTTCGTCGTGCATGGCGCCGACGGCCTGGACGAGATTTCGCTGAGCGGAGAAACCGCGGTCGTTGAAGTGCAAAACGGCAGCATTCGGCGGTTCATTCTTACTCCGGAAAACTTTGGCCTGTCGCGCGCGCCTCTTGAGACGCTGCGCGGCGGCGACGCCGTGTACAACGCCGCGTTGATTCGCGCAGTGCTTGCCAACGAACCGGGCCCTCGCCGCGATATCACCGTGATCAATGCCGCCGCGGCTTTGGTCGTCGCCGGCGTGGCCTCGGATCTCCAGGAAGGCGCGCGGCTCGCTGGCAGCGCTATTTCTTCCGGCGCGGTGCGGAAAAAACTGGCCGCCCTGGCCGAATTCAGTCATCAGGCATACGTCTCGGAGGAAAATTGAAGCACTTGGCATTGGCCATCGTCGCAACTCTCTGCGCTGGCCACGCAAACGCGCAGCAAATCCCTTCGACCACGGCGGCCGTTCTGAAACCGGCGCAGGTGGTGCAGGAAGTTCGCCACTACCGTATGAACAATGAAGATCGCATCATCCGCGAGCTCGCCGAATTTCTCGCCATACCCAACCTAGCCAGCGATACGGAAAACATCCACAAAAATGCCGCGCGACTGCAGGCCATGCTGGAAGCGCGTGGCATTGAAACTCATTTGCTGTCTATCAGCGGGCGCGGCCCGGTGGTTTTTGGGAAACTGAATACGCCTAGCGCGCGCCGCACTGTAATTTTTTACGCGCATTACGACGGGCAGCCGGTGGATGCTTCCGCGTGGACCGACGGTAAGCCGTTCGAAGCTGTGCTGCGAAGTGGGAGCATCGAATCCGGTGGCAAGCGCATTCCGTCGCCGACGGAAAGCCCTGAGCATCACGCTATTTATAGCGATGACTGGCGCATCTACGCGCGTTCGGCCTCCGACGACAAGTCCCCCATCGTAGCGTTGCTGGCGGCGCTGGATGCCTTACGCGCCAGCAAAATTCCGTTGGCCGTAAATTTGAAACTGATCCTCGAGGGAGAAGAAGAAGCCGGCTCGCAAAATCTGGAGCGCGTGTTGCTGGCTCACAAAAACCTGCTCGACGCCGATTTGCTCATCAGCGGCGATGGCCCGGTGCATCAAAGCGGCCGGCCGCTGGTTTTCTTTGGCAACCGCGGGATTCTGGGTTTTCAGCTGACCACCTATGGCCCGATTCGCGCATTGCACAGCGGGCACTACGGAAACTGGGCTCCCAATCCGGGTTTTGCACTGGCGCGTCTGCTGACTTCCATGAAATCCTCCGACGGAAAAGTTTTGATTGACGGCTTTTACGAAGACATCGTCCCACTAAACACCACGGAAAAAGACGCGCTGGCCGCCATGCCCAACAACGACGAAGACATCCGGCGGGAACTGCAATTTGCCAAGCCGCAAAGCGGCGGACTACACCTCGCGGAATCATTGCAATTTCCTTCTTTGAATATTCGCGGGCTGCGCAGTGCTTACGTCGGAGAGGAATCGCAAAACGTGGTGCCGGAAAAGGCCACGGCCGCGATGGACATTCGCCTCGTCAAAGGGGAAGACCCTGACAAGAAATTCGAGCAGGTGTTGAATTACATTCGCAAGCAGGGCTTTTACGTTACCGCCAACGAACCCACTAACGAAGAGCGACTGGCTCACGCCGAAATTGCCCGCGTCGTCAAGGATTCCTCAAACTACCCCTCGTCGCGTACTTCCATGGAGCTGCCCGTATCGCAGGCGCTGGTCAAAACTGTACAAGAGGCCACCAACGGAGAGACCGTCGTCGCGCCCATGCTGGGTGGCAGCGTGCCCATGTACATTTTTGAAAAGTTGGAAATGCCGTGGATTGGCGTGCCCATCGTGAACTACGACAATCACCAGCACAGTTCCGATGAGAATCTGCGGCTCGGACAATTCTGGAAGGGCATTGAAGTCTATGCCGCAATCCTGGCGGATCTGGATTGGTGAATTGAAACGCTGCGCGGTCTTAGGCTAGATTGCTAGGAAATTTTTCAGCAATTCCTTGCCAAAATTGGTGAGCACCGACTCGGGATGAAACTGCACGCCTTCGATTTTGTAGCGACGGTGGCGCAAACCCATAATGATGCCGTCATCGGTCTCGGCGGTAATCATCAACTCGCGCGGCAGAGTTTTGCGCTCAACGATAAGCGAATGATAGCGCGTAGCGGTAAAGGGATCGGCGAGTTTTCGAAATACGCCTTTTCCGTCGTGATGAATCTCGCTGGTTTTTCCGTGAAACAGCGCGGGTGCGCGCTTGATTTTGCCGCCAAAAGCGACCCCGATCGCCTGGTGCCCGAGGCAAACGCCAAGGATCGGAAATTTTCCAGCCAATTTTTCGACCAGCTCTACGGAAATGCCCGCTTCCTGGGGAGTGCACGGCCCGGGCGAGATAACGATGCGTTCGGGTTTGCGACGCGCGATATCTTCCACGCTGATTTTGTCGTTGCGGTGTACTTCCACCGCGCAACCTAGTTCGCCCAGGTATTGGGCCAGGTTATAAGTAAAGGAATCGTAGTTGTCGAGCAGCAGAATCACTTCAATTTTTCCTTCGCCCCTTACCTGTTTTTCTAGGCTTGGCTTGCGATGTGCCCCGGTCGTCGCTATTTCTGTGCGCGGCTTCCAAGGCGGCCAATAGAGCGCGGCTCTTGTTCACGGTCTCTTGATATTCGCCTTCGGGCGTGGAATCCGCGACCAGGCCGCCACCGGCCTGGACGTGCGCGACGCCATTTTTGATCACCATGGTGCGCAGCGCGATGCAGGAATCCAGATTCCCCGCAAAATCCAGGTACAACACGCCGCCGGCATAAATTCCGCGGCGCGTGCCTTCGAGTTCCTCGACAATTTCCATGGCGCGAACTTTCGGCGCGCCCGAAACGGTGCCGGCCGGAAAGCAGGACATCAGCGCATCGAAGCAATCCACATCTTCGCGCAACCGTCCGCGCAAGCTAGAAACCAGATGCATCACGTGGGAAAATTTTTCCACGGACATGAGTTGTTCGACTTTTACGCTGCCGTACTCGCACACGCGGCCGAGATCGTTGCGGCCCAGGTCCACGAGCATGACGTGTTCGGCGCGCTCTTTCTCGCTGGCCAACATTTGCTTTGCAAAGCGCTGGTCTTCGGCGTCATCTCGGCCGCGCGGCAACGTGCCGGCAATGGGCCTGTAAAACACGTCGCGGCCCTGGACCTTCACTAGCATTTCTGGTGAGCTGCCCACCACGTCCACGTCATTCATGTGCAGATAGAAAAGATACGGGGAAGGATTCAGGGCGCGAAGTTCGCGGTAGATTTCAAATGGCTCGGCCTGAACTTGGGCAGAAAACCGCTGGCTGATGACCACCTGGAAGATATCGCCAGCGCGTATGTAGGATTTGGCTTTACGAACGGCGTCCAGATATTCCGGTTTGCGGAAGTTGGAAGTCACTTTCAGCGGCCGCGTCTTCTTGCGCGAAGCCTTGCGCGGCTGCTCGGTGGGCGCGGGCTGCTGCAGCAACGCCCGCGTGCGTTTAATCTCACGCACGGCGGCATCATATTTCGCGCGTAGTGTTCCCGGACCTTCGGTGAAGACGTTGCGCACGACCCACAAACGGTGCTGCACGTGATCGAATGCCAGGATGCCGTGGTAGAACATCAGCACTGCATCATAAAGGCCGATATCGTCGCGCAATCTTTTAGGCAGGCGCTCAATCAGCCGCACCATGTCGTAACTGAAATATCCGATCGCGCCGGCAACCAGCGGAGGCAAGCCCGGCAAACGCACGGGACGAAACTTCTCCATGCGCTGGCGCAGGAAAGTGACCGGATCACGCTCTTCCCACACCAGCCGGTTGCTGCTTTCCAGTATGCAGGCGCCGTTGGCGAAGCGAAATATTTCTTCAGGATGCGCGCCGGCGAAGGTGTAACGCGCGATTTTTTCGCCGCCCTCCACGCTTTCCAGCAGGAAGGAATAACGCGCGCCCTGTGCGATGCGCAGATAAGCGCTCACAGGTGTCAGCAGATCGGCGGAGAATACGTCGTATACCGGGACGAGATTGCCCTGTTTCGCGAGGCGCTGGAATTCGCGGAAGTCTGGCTGGATCATGCGCGGCTCCCGGGCTGCTTTGATACGCGGCGCTCTTCTGCGCGCAAAGTTTGCAGCACCACGTTGCGCATGGCGGCCTCTGGCGCAGCTTTACCCAGCCACAATTCCCACTGCGCCGCTCCCTGGGCCACAAACATCTCCAGGCCCGAAACCGTGGCGATGCCTTTCTTGCGCGCAAGGTTCAGCAGTGCGGTGCGCTGCGGGCGATAAATCAGGTCCATCACGATGCGACAGTTTAACTCGCGGGCCGATAGCGGCGAAATGTCGCTGTGGGGGTGCATGCCGACGGGCGTGGCGTTCAGTATGGCGTCAAATTTTTCAGAGCGCAGCGCGCGCCTCGGCATAACTTCCCCGCCAACCAGTCGAGCCAGGTGCCGCGCCAGTTCCTCACGCCGCGCGCATATAGCCACGCTCGCCCCGGCGCGCGCCAGCGCGAAGGCCGCGGCTCGTGCGGCTCCGCCCGCGCCAAAAATCAGCACGCGGCTGCCGGGCAGATGTAATGTTTTCTGCAGTGCGCGCAGCACGCCTAGGTAATCCGTGTTGTACCCGTGCAACGATCCGTCACGACGTACGACCACAGTATTGACAGCGCCAATTTCGGCTGCCAGCGGCTCGCACGCCTGCAAATATTTCAAGATGGTCTGCTTGTACGGAATTGTCACGCTGAATCCGCGAATTCCCAGCGGCCCGATGGCCGCAAGGAAATCTTTCAGTTGGTGAACCAGAAATGGCAGGTAGACAGCATCCACACGTCGCGCAATGAATCCGGTGTTGTGCATCAACGGGGAAAGCGAATGGCCAATCGGGTCGCCAACCACTCCGTATACACGTGTGCGCCGCGTCAAAGCATGCGCGCGATAGAGATGCATGGTGTCGTGCAGCGAGACCTGCCCCGGCGCGGTGGCCTCCCCCACGGGCGCGTAGGCCAACGCGCTGCCTTCTCGCAGCGCAAGGATTCGCGCAGGCAGGCCGACTTCACCCATGGGGACGGCGACGAAATTCCGCGAGTGGCGCGCCAACGCCAGCAGCCGCAAACTGTCGCCTATCGTGGTCGCCGCCGCGGCAATCTTCATGGCGTCCACGTCGCCGTGTTTCGGTACATTGATTTTTTTGGGAAGTGGTGGACTGCGGTCGAAATCATGGACAGACAGCAACACCTTCGAAGGCACCGCGTAACCCCGCACCGATTTCCCCGGCAATTCGCGCAGCGTTTCGACTTCCACGTCGCACCAGGAACAACCGGCCTCACGTGCCTGCATCAGCCAGAACAACTGCGGCTCGATGGAGCCGCGAAATTTGCCGCCAGCCGGCACACGCCGGCACGTGGCCAGAAGTGTTTTGCCGCGCAGCTTTCCTGCTGACCTTTGCCGCGCAACCCAGCCGAGGAGCTTGTTGCGTTCGGCATCATTCGAAAGCCAATCCAGCCGCAGTTCTACCGTGGGCGTTTCGCGCCAGGCGGCGCGCACCTGTTGAGCCATGCCAGTGCCAGTACTAGCCGCCGCCACCGCGCAAACCCGGCTTTTGCCCGCTCCGTACAGCCCCACCGACCCTCCCGGCCTTCTTCCATCTGGGCCATGCCATTGAAAACACGGCTCCTAGCAGGCCGTATAGTCGCAGTATCAAACTTGTAAAGCAACCTCGGCCAATTTGTTGACGCCACTCCCGGCCCCTGCTAATTTCGCTCTAGAAACATTCTGGTTCGTCCATACGCCGTGTTTTCAAGAAGGAGCAACAATGCGCGCCAAGTTCGCGACTCTGACTTTCTCCCTGTTTTTTGCCGCCGCCATCGCTTCTGCACAGGACGGTGCGCCTGCCGGCTCGGGCGCCAATTCGCCCGACTATACTGCCGTAAACTGCTCGGGATTCGTGGGCGATAAAGTTTCTGACGAAATTCACGTTATCTCCGGCGAGCAGTCGAATCCAAAAGTCACTTTCACGCATGGCGATTACGTGTATATCAATCGCGGCGGCGACAAGGGCGTGCAGGTTGGCGACCGCTTCTCGATCGTGCGTCCGGACAAAGATCCTATGGATGTGCCGTGGTTCAAGTGGCAGCACAAATTAATCAAAGCCATGGGTCAGATGTATGTGGACGTCGGCCAACTGCGTGTGATCAACGTGCAGCCCAACGTTTCCGTCGCTGAAGTGGGTTTCTCCTGTGGTTGGGTGCAGCGCGGTGACATCGTACGCCCGTATGTCGAGCGCCCCTCTCCGCCGTTCAAAGACGCGGCCGCTTTCGATCATTTTGCGCCAGCGAGCGGTAAGCGCGTGGCCATGGTCGTGACTGGCCCCGACTACACGCAAATGTACGGCAAAGACAGCACCGTGTATGTGAATCTCGGCGCCAACCAGAGCGTGCGCACAGGCGACTATTTCCGCATCTTCCGATACCAGGGTACGTTGACGGAAGCAGTGCCGCAGACCAAGGGTTATCAGTACAAAATGTACGGTTTCGGCAGCACCCACGAAAAGTATGAGTGGAAAGATTTGCCGCGTGAAGTGCTCGGCGAAGGCATCGTCATCAACGAAGGCCCGAATTCTTCCACCGTGCTCATTACGTCCAGCTCCATCGATATCCACGCCGGCGACTACGTAGAACTCGAGTAGCCTTTTCGGCTTAACACGCACGTGAACAATTCCGCCCGCTGCGCCAGGTCGCAGCGGGCTTTTTTCTTGCTCAGCCTGGTTCAGCCCCCAACGTGACGGGCGTCTTCGGAAAAAACTTCGCAGGTGAAACCCTGAAGCTGTGTGGACGGCAGCCGCCACGCGTCTCTAGGCAGGCGCGCTTTGCGGCAAGTCTCGCCCAAGAATTCTTCGCGACTTAGATTGTGCTCCACGGCTACTTGCGGCAGCAGCAAGCCACGATGAGCCTCGTCGAAAACAACCAGGCCGTGACGGCCAATCTCTATTTCGTCGGGACGCAGCGTCGCCAGGGGCGAGAGCACTGAAATCTCGATCTGCATGGCGGGCAATTCTTCGGCACGCAGTGGAGCGAAACGCGGATCCTGTAACGCGGCGCTGGCTCCGCACCGCACGATGGCATCGGCAAGCGGTTCATCAGCTTCCGTGGTGCCGATGCAGCCGCGTAGTTCGCCGCGAACATGTACGGTGACGAATACACCGCGGTGTTCGCCAAAAACTCCGTTATGGGGAATGACGGCGAGCAATTTTCTGCGGGTGATAGCTTCAATTATCGCCTGGCGTGCCAGCAGCAGCAGCCTGTGGCGGTCCGGCTCAGAGAGGGACGGCATCCTGAGATTTCTTGCGGCTTTCGAGCATGCTCAAGCGCCGCCGCTGCTTGATGCGATCATCCACGTGTCCCCAGAAGCGTAGGAAATATTGCGCCGCCGAAGTCAACGCGCTGGCAACCACCAACCACAACAGCAACAAGGCCAGCGGCTTGAGAGACGGGTGCCGCGCTCCAGAGATTACGACAGCGACAGCGCATACCTGCAAGACCATCTTGGTTTTGCCCAACACGGAAGCTTCGATGGTGAAACCTTCGGCCATGGCAATGTTACGCAGACCCAAAACGGTGAACTCTCGTCCAATGATGATCACCACCATCCACGCGGGCACCAGTTGCATGTCCACCAGCGAAACGAAAGCAGCGGAGATCAACAGTTTGTCGGCAATAGGATCGAGGAGAATACCCAACGTGGTGACCTGCAAGCGCTTGCGAGCTACGTAACCGTCGGCCCAGTCGGTGGCGGCGGCTAGTAATAAAATCAGGACGCCCCAGAATTCGAAATGCATGGGGAATCCGAGTACTTCTATATTCGGACTGCGCGTTAGCAGGATGACGATCAGGACGGGAACGAAGAAGATCCGTAACAACGTCAGTGAGTTAGCAAGATTCATGCGCGCATGCAGGATGACAGCGGGCACGTACAGATCCGAGTGACCGCCGTTTCACTATAGACTTGAGGCTCTCAGGCGTCAACGGTTGGCGTTGCCAACTTAGGTACCCATGGGTTGAACCGTTCGAACACATTTTAGGTTCCGCTGGTTATACTCTTTCGTAACCCTCATCGCCCAAATCTGTGCAAATGTGTGATTTACAAGCATAACGGGGATAAAATCATCCGTGGAAACAGCTCTCCGCTTGGGGCGTCCCAACTGGCTGATAAGACGATACTTATTTAGGAAAACCCGCATTAACTGCGGAAAAACGAAGCCGCGAAGCAGAAAGCCCAAAAAACAGGAATTAAGTTTCCCACAAAATTTTCCACAAGCACGAAGTGGTCGATTTTCAGCGAAAATTGCGGGGATTCAAGCGTCACTGAACTTGGAGCGGAAGTGTTCGTGGGGTTACCGCTCAGTTATCCCCAATCTCAATTTTACGCTGCTCTAACGGCGCTCGGTCCTCTCAGCAGCCGGACCGGAAGAAGGAAAATCGCCGTCAGCAGAGCAAACACTCCATGCAGCGTAATTCCTACCAGCCGGAATGGCAGGGAGATGAGCCAGACGAATGGATAAGCGATCAGCGCCAGCAGCGCCAGCGGCCAGCATAAAATAAACAGGATGCACCAAAGCAAGAAAGCAGCCATGTTGACCTCTCACTTGTAATTACGTTAAAGCCAGTTTGGAAGTTCCCTCAACGACGAAGTTGTTCAACCGTAACCGGCGCGCGATGGAGACCGGCACTTCCACATCGAGAAGCATATCTTCCTCTTCCACTTCCGAACGCAGCACACGCCCGAGCGCGTGAATCAAGGCGAGTGTCCGGCCCTGTGACAACGGTAAACGCAAGGACAGCGAGACCAGTGGATCGGTGGGAAGCGCCACATCGATGCGCCGGAGCAATTCGTCGATGCCTTCGCCGGTCATCGCCGAGACCAGGACGGGGCCTTCGTCACGCCCGTGCGTTCCATTGCCATTGTGGCTCACCGCTCCGCGCTCTGTGGGTGTCAGCCGATCAAGCTTGTTCAGTACTCGCAAGATGGGGCGGTCTGCCACGCCTAGTTCTTCTAGGATTTTATGGACCTCATCGTCCAGTTCGTCGTGGTGCGGATTTGAAATATCGCTGACATGCAGGATCAGCGCGGCCTCTTGCACTTCTTCGAGCGTGGCGCGGAAGGCGGTCAGCAGACTTTTCGGTAGGTCGCGAATGAACCCTACGGTATCTGAAACGAGTACGCGGCGGTTTGAGGGCAAACGTACCGCGCGAATGGTGGGATCCAGCGTGGCGAACATGCGCGCGGAAACCAGGACCTCCGCGCGGCTAAGGGCGTTGAATAAAGTAGATTTTCCCGCGTTGGTGTAGCCGACCAAGGCGATAGTGCCCAGCGGGACGGCGTTGCGGGCTTCGCGGCGCAGAGCGCGCTGCTTGCGCACATCATCGATGCCGGTTTTTATTTTGCCAACGCGATCGCGAATGCGCCGGCGGTCGGTTTCCAGTTTCTTTTCACCAGGACCGCGAACACCAATGCGCCCGGCCCCCCCGCCTGTTCCGCCTGCGCCACCGCCGCCACTCTTACCGCCCAAGCGGGACATGGCGGTGCCTTTACCGGTCAGACGCGGCAGCAGGTAGTTCAACTGCGCGAGTTCCACCTGCAGCTGCCCTTCGCGGCTGCGCGCGTGGCGGGCGAAAATATCCAGGATGAGTTGGGTGCGGTCGATCACGCGCCGCTCGGTCAACTCTTCAATATTGCGTTGCTGCACCGGCGACAAATTACTGTCGAAAATAATCAGCGGAGCCTGGTGGGCGTTCGCTTCGGCGCGAATTTCGTCGAGTTTCCCGCGGCCGACAAGGGTCGCGGAGTCCGCGCTGTCGCGTACCTGGAAAACGGTGCCAGCGATTTCCGCGCCAGCGCTCTTGGCCAACTCGACCAGTTCCGCGAGGGACACGCGTCCCTGCTCGCCCGCCGGCATGCCCGGGAATCGTGGCGCGCGCTTCCAGCCTACGCCCACGAGCAGCGCGCGCTCGGCATTCGAAACTTTATGTTGTGGAGTTTTTGTCAAAAGTCAAACCGGCGGCATGGTGTGAATGATTGCGGCGGGGACCTTACGCATCGTGACCGATTATACGCCTGTGCAATTTCAGGCGCGACCGGCAAAGTTCAGGCGGACGCTGATCCATGCGCAGATTTCTCGCTGGATAGCAACGTCATCGCCGGCGCCTGCGAACCAGCAGGTGGATGTATCCTTTCGAAACCAGGTCATCTGCCGTTTGGCGTAATTGCGGGTCGCTTGTTGGATAGTTGCGCGCGCCTGCTCCATGGATAGCTTTCCGCGCAGGACCGCGAGCATTTCACGGTAACCGATGAAATCGAAAACTTTTGCGTCCGCCGCGATGCCTGCAGCGAGCAATCCTTTAACTTCGTCGAGCCACCCGCCGGCAATCATCGCGTCGGTGCGCTCTGCGATTCGCCGGTAAAGTTCCTCGCGGTCGGGTATCAATCCAACTTTCAGAGTTTCCCATCCCTGCAAAGGATTTCGGCCGGCACGATGAACTTCGGAGATCGGCTTACGTGTCAAAAGGCAAACTTCGATCGCGCGAATTAGTTTCTGCTCATCAGTAGGCGCAATTGTTTTGGCGGCCTCACGATCCATTTTTCGCAGCACATCATGCAGGTGCGCTGCGCCATGCTTTCTGGCGCTCTCGCGCAACCGCGCGCGTACTTCGTCCGAGCGCAACGGCAAATCCGCTAATCCTTCCAGTAGGGCGCGCATATATAGTCCCGAGCCTACGGTCAAAATCGGCAATCGCTTGCGCTCGCGCAATTTCGCCAACGCGGCCAGCGCCAGGTCGCGGTAGCCGCCAGCAGTGGCCAATTCTGATGGGTCGAGCACGTCAATCAAGTGGTGGGGGATATCTCTGCGGTCAGCCGCCGTGGGTTTGGAAGTGCCTATGTCCAGGTCGCGATATAACTGCGTGGAATCGCAGACGACAATTTCGCCGCGCAACTCTTTCGCCAGCGCCATTGCCAGCGCAGATTTACCGGACGCCGTCGGCCCTACGATGACCACGAGCGGCAGCGCCGGCGAGCCTGAATTGTTCATGAAGAAAAAATGTGCCGGGCGCGGAAGAACAACACCAGCAGCACCACGAAAGCGAGCAGCAGGCTACCGAGAATCTGTTGACGCAACGGTTTCACTGAGTTCACTGATAGGCGGCTTCGAGGGGCAAATTGTACAGGAAGTAAAAGCGCAATTCGATGTACGGGCCGCTGAAAGCAGAGGGCAGCGGCTCGAAAGGATTGGAAGAGCGCACCGCGGACACCGCGGCGCGATCCAACGGTTCTTTCCCGGAGCCGAGCAATCGCGTGGGCTCGCCGGTGGGCACGCTGCCGTCGCGCATGATGCGGAATTGCAGGGCCACGCGTCCGCGATCTCCCAGTTGCGCGGATTCCGGCATCACCGCGTACCAGTTGCGGCGCACACTGGCGACGACGCGGGCCATGTAATCGCTGAAGTCCACGCCTTCCGTGGGAGTGAGAATTTCGTAGCCGTTTCCGTAGGAGCCGGCGCCCTGGCCGGCGCCGCCGCCGGCTCCGCCTTGAGTGGGTGACGCCTTTGGCATGGGTCCAATCACTCCTCCGGACCTGCCCCCGCCATTAGGGTTTTTCGATGCTTCTCGCAGCGAATCTTGAATGGACCTGCTCGCCGACCTTTGCGGCAACTGTAATTGCGCTGGTGGTTGCGGAGTTTCCGGCGTTTCCAGTTTCAGTCCGGGTCTGGGCGTGTCAATTTTTGTTGTTGGAGTGCTTTGCTGCGGCTCCGGCGGCACGGCATGCGGTTGCGGCACGGGTGCGCTGGGCAATTCGCGGGCTGGTTTTTCCGGGGCAGGCGCCGGCGTGGGCGTCGGTTGAATCGGCGGAGCGACTCGCTTCAGCACGCGAGGATCAACATGCACAGCCGGCTGGCGTGGCGCGGGGCGGGCTGATGGCTTGGCAGATTCGAATGCTCCCGGCGGCAGCAACAACGTGAGCTGCTTGCGCGCGATGTCCACTTCTTCGGGAGTCGGCTCACGCTTCGGAAATAATCTGGCTTGCAACAAGATTGCCGCAATCAGCAAAACGTGCAGCCCTACCGAGGTGATGCGCGTGAATAAATCAGCGCGCGCTTTTTCCGGTGATGGCGGCGAAGCCATGAGGCGCGCTTCGCCAGTCATGAAAATATCGGGATCAACGAGGTCGGCGTCCACAACCACTGGCGCGCCCGCGCTGTGCTGCGGCGGCTCGGCGCCCTGAGGGACCGCAATGCGCTGGTCCATTTCCGTAATTTGCAACGGTACGGAAACGTCTTCCACCACGGAATAAGCTTCGCGCTGAATGTCGCGCGGCACGACTACGCGTGCGGCAATGGACTCAAGCGGAAGGTTGGAAGGAATGCTGGAATGCCCGTTCAGGGTGACGATGGGCAACATCGCCGGCACCAGCGTGCGCTCGTCCATGGTGGTGGGGCGCCGCCGCGTGCTCGCCGGAGTATCTGCGGCGGCGGGTAATCGGGCGTCCTCGGGTACAAGTGTGCGAGAGATCATAGTTAGACTGGCTTGTTTGCTGAATGTGTAGCCAGTTGGACGCGCTCCGCGTGCTCCTGGATGCTTGCCATTACGCGGCCCGCCAATGCAAGTGCTGCCCGGCCAGCCGCGCCATTTACGCGTGGTTCGCGCCGCGAACGCACCGATTCGACAAATTCCGCCAACTCCGCCTGCAAAGGCTCCATGGCCGGCGCCGGCAATTTTTCAAAACCGAATTCCGGTTGCGGCCCCGGCTTTTTCACACCCACGCGCAACGCGTCGCGGCGGACGTAATCGAGCGAAATGTATTCGTGCTGCTGAAAAAATCTCATTTTGCGTACGCGCTCGGTGGAGACGCGACTGGCGGTCACGTTGGCGACCGCGCCGCCGGCAAACTCCAGACGCGCGTGGGCGATGTCCACCTTGTCGGTTAAGACGGGAATGCCAACGGCTTTTACTTCGGTGACCTCTTCTTTCACGAGAGCCAGCAAAATGTCCAGATCATGAATCATCAAATCATAAATGACGTCTACATCGAGACTGCGGGCCGTGAAAACCCCGAGCCGATGCACCTCAAAAAATAATGGCCGGTTGACGATAGGTTCCACCGCAATCACCGCGGGGTTGAATCTCTCCACGTGGCCGACCTGCAGGATTCGGTGATTCTTTTTTGCCGCTTCTATCAGGCCGTCTGCCTGCGACCGATTGGCGGCCATGGGTTTTTCCACGAGTACGTCGATGCCCATCTCCAGTAATTTGCAGCCCACCTCGCTGTGCGCTTCCGTTGGAACGGCCACGCTGGCGGCTTTCACACTTCCGCGGAGATCACTCAGATCTTGGAACGTTCTGGTGTGAAACTCTTGCGCCAGGGCACTCGCTCTTTCCGGGTTGCTGTCGTAAATTCCGACCAGTTCCGTATTCTGGAGTTCGCGATACACCCGCGCGTGATTACGTCCAAACTCGCCGGCGCCTACAACGGCCACCGGTATGCGCTCGGGCGCCACGCTCATTCCTGCTTCATTCCCGTTCTTGTGGCCTTTGGTTCCGCAGTTGGTGGCGAAAACGCCTGAATCGCGAGGTCCTTGGCGTCCGCCAGGGCGATTAGTTGCGCGCGATCGAAGAAAAGCGTGCGCTCGGCATCCACCGCCAGCGCCGTGACGCCCAGGCTAGCCATATGTTCGATGGTCGTCAGCCCTACCACGGGTACGTCAAAACGCATGTCCTGCCCGGGCTTGCTCACTTTGACGACTATGAGAGGTTTGCCCGCGGCGATGCGCGCCGCGCGAGCGACTGCTTCATCGGTACCTTCCATAGCTTCCACGGCCACGCACGCGCAATCAGAAATCACCACTGTTTGCCCGATGTCCATGCCCGCAATACTTCTTGCCACGGACAGGCCGTAAGCGATATCCGCGCTCTCTCGATCGTCAGGAGCGCGCCTGGTGAGGACGCCGAGTTCCGGCACCAGCGGTTTTAGAAATAAAGTGGAATCCACCAGTCTTATTCCTTCATCTTCCAGGACGCTGGCCACCGCGCTAATCAATGCGTCGGTATTTTTTCGCGGCAACGAAAACAAAAGTTTTGCAAGTTTCCAGTCCGGCCGGATGGAACTGAAAATTTTGTTGTGCTTCACCTGTCCGGCCATCACTGCGTGCGTTACGCCTTCCTTGTGCATCAGGTCGATGGCTTTGCTTAATTCTCCCAGGCTCACCCAATGGATTCGCGACGCAATTTTCTCGAGTTCCGGCGAAGCTTCCTCTTTCAGGGCGATGACCACCATTTCGAATCCCTGGCTGCGCGCGGCTTCCAAAACCAGGAACGGAAACCGTCCATTTCCCGCGATCAGTCCCCAGCGCTCTTGCGACGGGTTGGGTAACGCCGGTGTCTGCGGATTGATTTGAGCGCTCAAGAATTTCTACTTCACAATTCCGCGTTCTGCGGCCGAGATAAACCGCAACAATTCCCGTACGTCTTCGGACTCCGCGAGTTTCGCGCGCATTTCTTCCAACGCTTGCGAAGTATTCAACCTCGAGCGCATCAGTAAGCGATACGCGCGCCGCAGGGCCTCCAGGCGCGCCTTGGAAAATCCCTTGCGTTCCAGACCGATGGAATTCAGGCCGTAGCTTTTTGTGCGCCGTTCGGTCACTACGCGCGAAAACGGAGGCACATCCTGCGTGATGACGGTGGAAGCGCCGACATATGCGTAGCGGCCGATGCGGCAAAACTGGTGTACCGGGGAAAACGCGCCGATAGTGGCGAAGTCTTCGACGGTCACGTGGCCGGCCAGCGTTGCGCCATTGGCGAAAATGGTTTCGTTGCCGACGTGGCAGTCGTGCGCGATGTGCGAGTAGGCCATGAAAAGACTATCGTTTCCAATGGTGGTCTTCCCGCCACCGCCGACGGTACCGCGGCTCACGGTCACAAATTCGCGAAAGGTATTGCCGTCGCCGATGGTCAACTCCGTCTGTTCGCCATGAAATTTAAGATCCTGCGGATCGCCGCCGATGGAAGAAAAAGGATGAAAAATATTGCGTGCGCCGATAGTGGCGGGCCCCTGAATCACCGCGTGGGCGTCCACGCTGCATCCTTCACCCAGGGTCACGTGTTCGCCCACAATGGCGTAGGGGCCAACTTTTACGTGCGAACCCAGTCGGGCGGTCGCGGCTACTACAGCGTGCGGATGGATTTCGTGAGCGCTCATTTCGCAGGAGATTGTTTCTGTTCCAGAGTTGCACGATCCACCATCTTGCACATTAAGGTGGCCTCGGCGGCGAGCTCTCCGTCCACGGTGGCCTTGCCCTCCAGCTTGCAAAAGTCTCCGCGCCAGGTTATTACCTTCACTTCGATTTTCAACTGGTCGCCTGGAACCACTGGCCGCCGGAATCGCGCTCCATCGATGGCTACGAAATACAGGAGTTTGCTTTCGCGATCGGGAATCTCCATCAGCAGCAGCAAACCGCCGGTCTGGGCCATGGCTTCGATGATTAGCACGCCCGGCATTATGGGCTTGCCGGGAAAATGTCCCTGGAAATGCGATTCGTTGATGGTGACGTTCTTGATGCCCACAATGCGCTTCACCCGCTCGATTTCCTCGATGGCGTCCACCATCAGAAATGGATAGCGATGCGGCAAAATCTTCTGAATTTCTGTCGTGTCCAGTAACATTCGCACCCCCGTCGCGAATGCCTCTAGCTCTGCGGCGTCAAGGCTCTCCCGGCAAACTTACAATTATATGCGAGCGGGGGCTTTCGCGGACCGCGTTTCTTGTGCCTCAAGTGCCACATCCGGCGAGTGACAAATCCAGCGGTGGCAGGCGCGGTTTGCGCGTTCGACGTGCCATTGTTAGCATATCCCCACGATGGCCGCGTCATCTCTGCCTCAAAAGCTCCTTGCGCTGCTGAGACCCGCCTTACCAGAAATGATTGCCACACTGCGGCGTTTCGCAGTTGCCGAGTCTCCCAGCCTCGAGAAAGAGCCGGCCGACCGATGCTGCGAAATCGTCGCGGCGGAATGGCACCGTCAGGGCCTGGGGGTACAGCGCATCGCGCAGAAACACCGGGGCGATCACCTGCGCATCATCTCAGAACCGAAGGCTACAACCAGGGCCAAGAAACAGCTTCTCGTGCTAGGTCACTACGACACTGTCTACGCCAGCGGCACGCTGGAAAAGATGCCTTTTCGCGTGACCGGCGGCAAAGCGTACGGCCCTGGCGTGTTCGACATGAAGGCCGGCATTGTGCAGGGGCTTTTTGCGCACTACGCGCTGCAAAAACTGAATGTTTCCGTAAATAAGCGCCTCGTGTTTTTGTGGACTTCCGACGAGGAAATAGGAAGTCAATCTTCACAGAGGCTGATCGAAGAAGAAGCTCGGCGCAGCGATGCGGTTTTTGTGCTGGAGCCGTCGTTCGGCCCGCGCGGCCTGCTGAAAACGCAACGCAAAGGTGTCGGTGAAGCCGAAATTATCGTGTACGGCCGGGCTTCGCACGCTGGGCTTGCTCCTGAAGAAGGCGTAAACGCGATTCATGAGCTGTGCAATCAGTTGTCGCGGGTTTTGAAATGGAACGACCCGAAGCGCGGTACGTCAGTGAATGCCGACATTGTCGAGGGTGGCACGCGTGCCAACGTTATTGCCGAGCAGGCTCGCGTGGTGCTCGACGTTCGAGCCACGCGAATTGTCGACATGCGATTGTTGGAACGGCGGCTGCACGCGCTGAAGCCGCAACTTCGCGGCGCGCGAGTGGAAGTTCGCGGCGGGTTTTCCCGCGCGCCCCTCGAACGCAAAATGAGCGGCGCGCTATTCGCGCGCGCCCAATCCATTAGCGCTGAAATGAATTTGACTCTTGGCGAATGTACTGCCGGCGGGGGATCCGACGGAAATCTTACTGCTGCGCTGGGCATTCCTACGCTCGATGGACTGGGCGGCGTTGGCGCCGGCGCTCATTCCACTCACGAACACGTCATCACGCGAGCCATGCCTGAGCGCGCAGCGCTGCTCGCTGCATTACTTGCAACCATTTAATCCGCGCCTTTTATGATTGTATTTTTGAGCGGCGGGAAATCATCGCCCGTAAGTCTTCCGCAAAAACTCAGCCGTGGATCTCGTCAGGTCTTCATAATCGCTGTGCAGCACTTCATGAAGCGCGGCCTCCGTGGAACTGCCCGATCCGATGCGCTCAAGGATGCGTTGCACATCACCCATGCCGTCGGCCTGCACGATATATTCAATGTTGGCGAGAGCCCACGCGTACGCGTAGGCCGCGGCATCTCCGGGAAAATTCATCCACGAACCTTCCAGGCCGCTGAGTGAAACTGCGTGGCCGTCGCCATAAATCTGCATCAGCACCGCAGCATTGTCGCCGCTGCGCTTTCCTTCCATCCATTGCGCCAGGCCTTCCTGAATCCATGTGGGAGCCCGGCCGTGAGTTTTCTGCTGCACAAAGCTGTGCGCCAGTTCGTGTTTTAAAACCCGAGACAATTCCTGGTTGACGCCGGTCAGGCCTTGCACCGGCACGCGCAGGCGGCCGTCATTCAGCGCCCCAACCCAACCGGGCGCGCGCGTAATATCCGAGAAGGCCTGCTGGGTGTAGAGCACCACGCCGATAGAATCCGGCGGCGCGAAGCTCAATTCCGACGCAATCGCGGCGTAGTGCATCTCCAGGGTGCGCAGAACATCGCGCGCCAGGGGCGGTTCCGCGCCACCGCTGTAACGTAAAGTAAAATGGGGGCTCTCGTTTTCCCTGTAGCTTTCTTCTTCTTGTTTATCCCTCTGAGCTTTTTCGAGCGCCGCTTGCACTTCGTTATCCGGCCGCAACAGCGCCGAACGTTTCCACTCGGTGACAGCCTGATCGATTTTGTTCATGCCGTAATAGGCCCAGCCGGCGAGTTTGGCTACGTCGGGATTGTTGGGCGCCACGCGGTGGGCGCGATCCAGGTAATCGAGCGACTGTTTATATTCGCTTCTGCGGAGATGCAAATAGGCCACGTTCATCAACAGCAAAGGTTCTTCGGGAGCGTAGGTCAGGGCGGTGCGCTCATCGGCAAGGGCGTGATCCATGTCGCCGTGCGAAAGTTCGAACATGGCCGCCGCGTGATGTCCAACCGCTGCATTGATTCCCGCCGCGGTGGAACCGCCCCGAGTTTCGCCCTCGAGCTTCGCGATGTATTCCCGGTCAATCACCCCGTCGTGGACAGCGGCGTGTTCGATTTCTCCGCCATTCTTCCCGGCAGTGTCCATGGAGGGCGGGGTAATGGCCAGGTTGGACGCGTTCGTGGCTCCTGAGCCGGCCATGGGCACCGCGCCGCCCTTTTCAATGTGATCCACGATGGACTTAGGAAGGCTTAGCTCTCCGGCAGATGTTTCGTAACGAATCTTTTCGCCAACTGCCACGACGTTGAACGCCAGAATACGGCGGCCGTTCTTCAAGACGATGGTGTCCGCGGGCGCGCTGGCCGCGACGCCCAGCGACCCCAGTAAGACCATGCTGAAGACGCGCACAGCGGTTGTAAATCGGCTCGTGCTGGAGAGGCGCAGCATCCCCCTATTTTAACTCTTCGCGCCATCCTCAGAGCGCTTCTCTGCGCGGCGGTTGCTCGTTTAGCAGTACGTACGCAGGAACAAAAAAGCCGCACGCCGACTCCGTGATAGCGCAGGCAACGTACGGCTTTCGACCTTAGATTACGTATGGTTATTTGTGGGTCATGGTATCGATGCGTGCGAGGGTATCGCGATGACCCGCCGGATCAACGGTCCCGCCGAAACCTGCCCATCCCGCGGGATTGGCCTTCTCGGTCTCCTCAAGCAAGTTATTGAACTTGTCGAGGCCTTCCGCTCCATTGGTGATCAGCGCGATGAATATCGTGCCGGGGTCGGCGGAGTGCACGGTTTCCTGGTCAATCTGATATCCGTGCAGTGCTCCGTCAGCCAGCAGTTTTTCGCACAGCGCCACCATGGTGGCTTTCAGGATTTTTCCATCGGGATCGCTGGCGCCGGCCTTGGGGCGCCAACTGCCTACGCGCAAATATCCGTTGGTGAAGGTTCCCGAATGCGAGCTGTAGTTGCGGCTTTGCAGGAGATAGTCCCAGTGTTTTGCGGCCGCAAATGGAGCGGAGGTCGCCCCTGGCGCGTTGCGAAGAACTTCGAGAAACTTGAGGATATTGGCCAATGAACTGGCGGAGAACCACGTGCCATGCGTCGGGGCGCCTTCCTGGTGATTTAGGACGGCGTAGCTGCCGAAGGACACGAGTGTCCCGTCGGCGACGGCCTTCTTCAACATGTCGGTATCTTCGGCTTCGCTCTTCAGATAATCGCCCCACATGGCGCGTGGGACAGCCCACTCCGACACGTAGGTATACAACAGCGGCTTTTCTGCGGTTTGCGATTGCGCCAAAGTTCGATTGGCGCACAGTGGCGCAATCGTAAGCACACACAACCATACCAGCGGAATCCCGAACCATCGGATACGCATTGTTTTTCTCCTAGTTTTTCTCCGCCAGACGGCGGGATGCTACGTGGCCTGAGTGGACGCTTCGGAGAATTGCTCTCCGTTGCGCGTTAGCCTACACCGGAGCCCAACCGGGGCGCAATATATTGCGCACTTTTCATATCCGAGGGAGCCAGCACCGCGGAGCGGTTAGGGCGCTGCGGCCTGAAACTTGTGATATCTTGCGAGAATTCCAATGAGCACTGAGATGTTTTCCGACCACGCACTTTCGCGACGGCTGGAGCGCGCCGAAACCTCCAGCAACGCGAGTTTTGTAGAGGCCCACGCGCAATTGCGGCCCGAAGCCGGCGCGGAATGGATTGAAGTGGCGGGCGCATACGCGATGTTTGACGGTATAAATTCGCCGTGTACACAAACGTTCGGACTGGGAATGTTTCAATTGCCGACCGATGCGGAATTGAGTGCCATTGAGAAATTTTTCAAGGCGCGCGGAGCGCCGGTTTTTCATGAAGTGAGCCCACTCGCGGATAAAGCTCTGGTACCGATGCTTAACGAGCGCGGTTACCGGCCGTTCGAAATGAGCACAGTGATGTTTTTGCCGCTGGCGGAGCGGAAGGAGCGAACGGTTCTGAACGAAGCGGTTCAAGTGCGCACCTTGCAAGATGGGGACGAGAATCGTGAATTGTTTGTGCGAACGTTCGCGGAGGGATGGTCGGAATATGCGGAGTACGCCGAGTTCATGTTGGAGATGGCGCGCATCTCCGCGATCACCAAAGGAAACACGCCTTTTATTGCGGAGTTGGACGGGCAGGCAGTGGCATGCGCAAGCTTGTCCATTCGAGACGGTGTGGCGTTGTTCGCAGGGGCTAGTACGATCGAGATATTTCGACGACGTGGCGCCCAGCAGGCGCTGCTGGAAGCGCGCTTTCGGTACGCGCGAGGAGTTGGGTGCGATCTGGCGTTGATGGCCGCGGATCCCGGAAGCGGGTCGCAGAGGAACGCCGAGCGACAGGGATTCCGAATCGCCTACACCCGGACGAAATGGAAGCTGGCCAGTTAGAGTCTTAGGGGGCCGATCACATCGTGCGCGCTCATTATTAAATTCCCCACACGCAACGGCGACGTGTGGGGCACCCCCTCGCTGCCAACGGATAACTGCGTGGATGTGGGGTTCAGGGTAAAATAGAATGGGATTGATGCACAGGAGAGTTCTTCCATGGCTACCGCGGAATACAAATTGCATAGTGCAGAGTTTGCCAACGAACCGTTTGTGGATTTTTCTAAGCCGGAAAATAAACAGGCCATGGAAGCGGCGTTAAAGAAAGTGACCGCAGAATTCGGACGCGAGTACCCCTTGTACATCGGTGGAGAAAAATTCATCACCACGGCGAAGATGACCTCCACTAATCCTTCGCACCCCAAGCAGATGATTGGAGTTTTTCAGACCGCCACGGCGGAGCACGCCAGTCAAGCAGTGGAAGCGGCGGCGAAGGCATTCGAAACGTGGAAGCGGGTTCCCACGGAGCAGCGTGTGGAGATATTATTTCGCGCCGCGGAAATTTTCCGGCAGCGCAAATTCGAGATTTCGGCGTTGATTTGCGCGGAAGTGGGCAAGTCCTGGATTGAAGCCGACGCGGATACCGCGGAAACCATCGATTTCCTGGAATTTTACGGGCGGGAAATGTTGCGGTTTGCCGGCGAGCACGCGGTTACGCCGATGAGCGGCGAGAAAAATTTCCTGGTGTACATCCCGCTGGGTGTGGGTGTCGTGATTCCGCCCTGGAATTTCCCGGCGGCGATTGCGGCGGGGATGACGGCGGCATCGCTGGTCACGGGGAATACTGTGGTGCTGAAACCGTCCGAGGAATCGCCAACGGTGGCGGTAAAAGTCGTCGAGATTCTTTACGAGGCAGGCATTCCTAAAGACGCTTTGAATTTTCTGACCGGGCCGGGCGAGATCGTTGGCGACCCGCTAGTGAAACATCCCAAGACACGGTACATCGCGTTTACCGGTTCGAAGGAAGTGGGATTGCTGATCAGCGAAGCGGCGGGGAAAAGGGTGCCCGGGCAGATCTGGATAAAGCGCGCGGTGCTGGAAATGGGCGGCAAAGACGCGACCATTGTGGATGAAGAAGCGGACATTGACGCGGCGGTGGAAGGTGTGGCCCTTGCGGCTTTTGGCTACCAGGGGCAGAAATGTTCGGCGTGTTCGCGCGCGATTGTTTCCGAAAAAATCTACGATACTTTTGTGCAGAAACTGGTGGAGCGCGCCAAGAAAATTACCGTCGGGCCAGCGGAAGATCCCGGCAATTACATGGGGCCGGTGGTGAGCAGCATGGCGATGGAAGGAATTCTGGGGTACATCGACGTCGGAAAGAAGGAAGGAAGAGTAGTGCTGGGTGGCCGGCGGGCCCCGGGGGACGGATATTTTATCCAACCTACGATTATTGCGGACGTGCCGCCCAAGGCCCGGGTAGCGCAGGAAGAAATTTTCGGTCCGGTTCTGGTGGTAATTAAGGCTAAGGATTTCGATCAGGCACTGGAGATTGCGAATGATACGGAATTTGGACTGACCGGCGCGGTTTATTCGCAGAATGCGGAGAAGATCGATAAGGCGCAGGAAGCCTTTCACGTCGGCAATCTCTATTTGAACCGCAAGTGCACCGGGGCGATGGTGGGGGCGCACCCCTTCGGGGGATTCAACATGTCGGGAACGGACTCGAAGACCGGCGGAAAAGACTATTTGCTGCATTTTTTGCAGGCCAAGTCGATTGCTGAGAAAGTTTCGCACTAGAGCTCGCGGAGGTCAAAAAAGTCCCGTACATCGGTACTGCAAACCCGTCATTTTTGTGGTACCGTTTGCCTATTGTCTCCGCCGAAGAAGGTGGGCAGAGTAAGAACTTCACCAGACGGTGTTACGCCACGGGCGCGGTCTGCGGAACTGCAATACCGAGTATAAAAGGCACAATCGATGTCACTGCTGCACTTCCGATTCAAAGAGCGCCGGCGAACGGTGCGAGTTACGCTGACCGTAGGATTGACGGTGCGCTGGCAGACGGAAGCGGGCGAAAAATTTTCTGTGAAGACCTTCTCGCATTCGGTCAGCCGCGAAGGTGGCCTATTCCCCATGGAAGAGCCCGTGGTAGTGGGCCAGACACTGCACATCGCCAACGAAAACAGCGGCAAATCGATCGAATCCAAGGTAACGACGATTCGCAAAGCCCGCGACGGCAAGACCTTTGTGGGCGTGGAATTCACCGCGCCTGCAGTAAATTTCTGGCAGATGTGCTTCCCGGTTCCCGGGACGCGCCCGCTGCGACGCACCAACTCTTCTTCCAAAGCCTCCGCATAACTTTTGTCCTTCCGGCCGTGTCAATTCCTTGGTTGATTGATTATTTCAGCTTCCCTTTTGGTTCGTTGTGCATCCTAAGCTGGTTGGCGGGACTTGGAGATTTGGGTCCATGATTCTGGGGTTGATTTCAGATACTCACGGGTTGCTGCGCGACAGCGCGCTCCGCTCCATGAGCGGTGCCGACTTAATCGTTCATGCCGGCGATGTGGGCAAACGGGAAATTCTGGACGCGTTGAAAAGAATTGCTCCGGCGGTGGTGGTGCGCGGCAACGTGGATATTGACGACTGGGCCGTAGCGTTGCCCGCCACTGCGGAGACTGAGGCCGGGAACGCCAGGATTTACATCCTGCATGACCTCAACGACCTAAAGATTGACCCGGCGGCCTCAGGAATTTCCATCGTGGTAAGTGGGCATTCTCACAAGCCTTGGCAGAAAGTTAGCAACGGTGTGCTGTATGTAAATCCTGGGAGTGCTGGGCCGCGAAGATTCCAGCTGCCGATCACCGTGGCGCGTCTTGACTTGGGGCGCACGCCGTGGAGCGTAGAATTTATTGATGTCAGCGGAGTTGGGGGTCATGGCCCTCGGCGGCGAGAAGTGCCGCGCAAGACCGGCGCGCCAGATGCTTGCAACAACGCGGAGTGTTAGACTGATTCTATGGCCACCAAAAAGAAGAACGCGAAAAAGAAAAATTCTGGGAGCGGGAAGAAGTCGGTCGCGCGCAAGAAATTAAAGACGGGTTCCGCGAAATCGCGAAAAGTGTCCATCACCTCGATATCGAAAAAAGCAACTACCGCGAAATCAAAGCCGCCGGTGAAAGCTAACGGCCGGAAGGCCATGTCCAAAAAACGCACCACTCCCGTGGTGTCCGGAAAAAAGCCGAAAGGCGAAACAGTGCGAATCTTCCGTTCCTCGATCCCTACGCGCGGCGAGGTTCAGGGCATTGAAACGGTAGATCTGGAGGCTAAAGGCCGGGGTGCTGACTCCGGTGGGCAGTCCGGCAGCCTGCAAGGAGTATCGGGCTTGGAAGGAGCCGATTCGGAAAGCGTGGGGGAGTTGCTGGAAGAAGGTAACTCCTTTGAAGCAGAGATTGTAAAAGGCGTGGAAGATGCTCCGGATGCGGACGAATCGGAAGTCCATACGCACCAGCGGCCCCAGGAAAAAGATCTCGACGAAGATTTTCGCGAAAATTAAGTAAAGCCGATCCGGCGCTGGTTCGATCGCGCCTGCCTTTCCAATTCTCCGCATTCCGCCTGGCTACAAGCGGCTTCTGCTCCTAATACACGCTTCACCCTATGGGGTACAACTGCGCCCGCAGGTATCGTTGGACATGCTCGATATTGATTCAACGAGCGGAGGAAAGATGTTTTTGAATAAGCGTTTTTTGGAAACGAAAGCTGGAAAAGCAATTTACGTCGGTGCGGTGACAACGGTTTTGACCGCCGTGGGGAGTTGGGCGGTGCTCGCGCATCAGGATAGCCCGACGACATCCAAGAAGGACCAGGGCAGCGTGGCCGAGCCGCGCGAGAGCGGCAAGGCGTCAGCGAAGACTTCCATGGTCGCTGACTCTCGGTTCGCCAAGGAAGCCGCGCAGGGTGGCATGGCGGAAGTAAAACTCGGACAGTTGGCGCAGGACAAAGGTTCGAATGACGCGGTAAAAACTTTTGGCAAGCGCATGGTGGACGACCACTCCAGGGCCGGCGACAAATTGAAGGAAGCGGCCTTCAAGGAAAACGTAATGCTGCCGACGGACATTTCCGCGAAGGACCAGGCGATCTACGACCGGCTCTCCAAGTTGAATGGCTCGGCATTTGACCGCGCCTACGCAAAAAACATGGTGAAGGACCACCAGGCCGATGTGGCGGCATTCCAGAAGGAAGCCAACGGCGGTAAGAGCGAATCGCTGAAGAGTTTTGCTTCAGACACTTTGCCTACGCTGCAAGACCATCTGAAGGAAGCAAAAGAGATGATGAAGACCGTCGGAGGCACTACTGCGAGCAAGAACGCTAAAACGGATGCTAAAGCCGGTCAGTAAATTCAACAACAGTACAAGAACAAGGGAAAGCCCGCGCTTCCTCATGGAAGGGCGGGCTTGCCCTTGCGTGCGTGTTATCGCCAATAAAGCGACTACCGCAAGACTAGCGAAGTGGCGTGATTCTTGCGGCGGATTGATTTACGGAATTAGGAGCATCGCTGCGCGGGGTCATGGAAACCACGATGTACTCGCGCTCTTTGTCGCCCAGTTCAGGGACGCGTAGCAGCAGCTTATCTTTGCTCAGGCGGTACTGCGCGGACTCGCCGACAGGAAGCAGCGCGGGATGCTTTTCGTCACGCGGGCGGATGCGGAAAATCAGCCGGTCGGTCTGCAGAATATATTCCTGGCATAGCACTTCTTGCGTCTTCTGGTGCTGCCCGTCAGTTCCGAGGATTTCTCCCGTAACAGTCTTGCTGCCTTTTTCGGCGAAACCGCAGGAGGCGGAGTCCATTTGCAGCAGCACACCTCTCTGATAGGCGGGTTTGTCTTTGGCGTAGCCGGCGTATGCGACCATCAGGACGAGACAAGAAATTAGAAAGCGTTTCATGAGTTCGATTCTCCTTGGCGGAACACGCCGCCACTCTTTAATTATCTCAGCGGGGAAGTAAACCAATTGTGTGTGTCGCCCTGGCAGCACCGGTCCTTCGGGCAGGTGTGGCAAGCAGGTGAGTACAGGCAGGCAAATGCATTCTATTTGCCGACGATCAGGAGATCGCAGCGACGACCTAAATCACGCGGACGCGAAAGCGACGATTGTGTACCAGACGATTCCTGGCGCGCGCCGACAGGTTAATTCTCCGGAAGGGCCGAGTTACTTTGCCGGGATCCATGCCAACCCGTCCACACCTGGTGTGAGGACGACAGGATCCAGCAGTTGCCATGCGGATACATCGACTACGGCGACCTTTCCGGAATCCATGCAGGAAACAAAAGCTGTGCCACCATCGGGACTGATGAGAATTTCTGATGGTGTTCCCGGGAGGTCGAGTGACTTCACGACTTTCAGCGTAGCTAGATCGATCGCGAGAAGGAGATGCTTCTTCGCACTGACCGCCAGCAGCCACTTGCCATCGGGAGTCGGTTCCGATGCGTAAGCCACGCCGGGCAGATCCACCCAGTTCGAAACTTTCAAGGCCTCGGCGCCCGCGTTATCGCGGATATCGATGACTGCCAATCTTGGGGAATCCTGATCCTGCGTAAAAACGCGCTGTCCATCCGGCGAAATCGCAATGCGCTGGATGGTTTTCGCGACGGGAATAACAGAAATTAGACGGCGGCCGGGCACATCCAGAACACTGATATTTCCGGCGCCTACATTGGAGGTAAAGGCGCGTTTCTGATCGGGCGAAAAAACAAACATGTGAGATTGAAGCTGGCCGGTGGGAATCTCGGCAGCTACTTTTTGCGTCGCGGGATCAACGATGACGATGGCGTTGGCAAGTTCGCCGGTAACGTAGAGCAAGCCGCCCGGTCCAAACTCGGCGCGATGCGGACGAAACGGCTTGCCAAGGTCGATGGAGCTGGAAACCTGCCGCTTGCCAATATCAATCACGTCGATGGAGGCGCCGTCGGTCCCGGGTTTGCCGACGCCGGAGTTTCCATAAATCGGCACGTACAAAGAACGGCCGTCAGGAGAAACCGCGACCTCGTGCCCGTTCACGCCAACCGGAATGGTCGCAAACCTGCGCCGCAAAGCGATTTCCACGAGCGAGACGTTATGTTCGAACTGATTGACGACCACCAGCGTGCCCTTGGCACTGTTGTCCGCGGCGGCTTCAGATAACGATATGGAAAAAAGCAGAAGGGAAATTGCGGTGATCATACTCAGCGAAGTATTCATGAGAATCCTTTATGAAGAATCTAAAATGTCAGGTGCTCGCGACAGCCGTTGCCACGGAAGGCCGGATAAAAATCTAACGGCTGCGACGGAACTCCACGTAGTCGCGCCCGGCATAAAGACGGTAGACTCCGCTGGCCGAGCCAGCGACAATCTGCATGGGGACCGGCCTTTTCAATTCCGCGTCGTGTTGCGAGAAAATTTGAAGCACGTCGTGCGCGCCAAGATCCATGATCACGAATTTCTCGCCGCTGATAAATCCAAAGCCATAAGCGCCCGCCGGCAAGGTCTGACCGCCAAAGTCGAGGGCCGCTTCGGCAAGCAGGTAAGCCTGGTACTTTTCGCGAATGCCTGACGAATAGCCGGAGCTGTCAACCATGGTGGCCAGGACATAGGCGCCGTCAGCAAAATGTACGCCGGCGGAATTGCGCAGTTGCGTGGGCGCGGTTTGGCCACGAAAGAAAACGGTCTCGGGGACCAGACGAGTGTTTACGTCGGCGGCTTTGAGAACGATATCCTTGCCCGGCGCATCGTCAGCAATTGTGACCGGAGTGTTGTACGTTGCGGTTGCTAAAAGTACAGCGGCACATGCGGCGAGAGACAACGCGATCCTGTGCATGAGACTCCTTTTGATCGATGGAATCGTACAACATTTCCCGGGTTCGGGCAGTCGCGCGGTAAAGCGGTGTGTCAACGCAAAGTAGAAATGTCCGGTTTTTCGCCAGATAGAAATGTCCGGGTCCATGGTTTCCTCCAAGGGTGATCGGCGGGCACGTGGTATTTTAGGTTTGATTTTGTGTAATGGTTTTGCTCTTCGTTCCGCGAGTCCTGGAGGCCGTAGGCCAGAAGGACTTGCGGAACGAAGGGGTGTTGGGCAGTGGCGCAAGCGCAGATAGCGGCCGCGGAAGCGCAGCCAGTGGGAACCATCCAGACGCCGTTCGATTTCTACCAGCGCACCCCGCAACCCGGCAGAAACTTCTTGGCGTGGCACGCCCCAGTGATTTCCATCCCAGCTCACGGTGTGATCGTCGGACACCGTGCGCGCCACGCGCACGCTGAGGATTTCCTCCAGATGCTGGCCGCTATCCAAGCGTCTATGCGCATTGCGCGGGTTGCGCGGCGCTACGATGAAACGCTGTTCCCACTGCGGAAGAAAGCACGTCTGCAAAAAGTGATTCGCGGTGGCGAGGCTGTCGATGCCGGCCAGACGCATTTCTTTTACCAGGCGGTCCTGCAGCGTTTCGAACAATCGCTCGATGCGCCCTTTGGCCTGCGGGCTGTGGGCCGCGATCCATTCGATCCCCAATTCGTGGAGCGCTCGTCCGAAATGCGAGCGTAGTTTTTCTCCCCGCAACTGTTCCCCCAACCGCATGGCCTCCGACCTGCGAAAGATGCTGTTTTTATCGGTGTAATGGGCTACCGGCGTCCGTAGCGCCGCAACCATTCCCCGAAGGTCCGCAAGTTCTCTTCCGTGGTGTCGTGTTCTGTGAAACGCGCATAGAAACGGCTGGTGGCGTCATCGATCACCACAATCAACTGACAGGCTGGGCCGCGCTCCTCCAACCAACGAAACGGGGAGCTATCCTGCATCACCAACTCCCCGAAACTGGCGCGCCGCTCCCGCCATACATGAATGGTCTTTATGCGTTGCGCGCGGGGGCGCCACAAGCTGGCCTTCACCATCCACTTGCGTAGCGTCTCGCGGCTCACCGGCAGACCCTCCTGGGCCAAGTGCTCGGCGGCCAGGGTGGGCCCGAAGTCCGCGTAGCGTTCCCGCACGCGGGTCAAAATCCTTCGCTCCCAGCGAGCCTAACCTGCGGTTCGAGGGCCGACCCCGTAGTCCGTGGAGCAGCGCTCGGTCACCGCGTTTCTCCACCGCCACCAGCAATCGACGGACGTGCCGATCGCTGATCTTCAGTCGGCGGGCAGCTTCCCTCTGGGTGATGTGCTTCTGCCTTATCTCGTTTAGCACTCGTAGCCGGTCCCGTTCTCGTTGGCTCAAGGCGATTCGCTCCATTTCCATAGCGCCCTCGACCACCTATGAAAGCGGACATTTCTACTTTGCTCACAGCGGACATTCTCATTTTGCAGCGACAAGCGGTAAAGCGGTATTGACCGTGTCGTGCATGGGGAAGTAGGATGGCCCAGTTTGATTTTGCTCCCGCGATTTCTGAACGACGAGAGGCCCTGTGTACTGCTCAAAATGTGGAAACCTGGTGGCGGACGGAGTGGCGTTTTGTCCGGCATGTGGACAGCCCGCGCTTAGCACAACCGCTTCCGCGAATGCGGGAATTCCTGTGAGCGCGAGTCCTGTGGCAGCCTTGCCGACCGGTAGTTACCCGCCAGCAACACCCTACGTCGCGGCACCCGTTGTCTACGGCCACTCGGGTGTGCAATTCGCCGGATTTTGGTTGCGTGTAGTGGCATACCTGATCGACGGCGTGATTATGGGATTGGGGTTTATGGCGTTGTTTATTCCTTTCGCGGTGATGACTGGACTCACTGCGGCACTCGGTTCGATACATCCAGGCGAAGATCCCAGAGATGTGGGCGCGCTGCTTGGCGGCACGTTTTTTCTGGGCCTCGTCACGATAGTCTCCCTGGCGATCCTGGGCGGATGGCTGTATCACGCCAAGATGGAAAGTTCCTCCTGGCAGGCCACACTGGGAAAGAAGGCGTTGAATCTGCGAGTAACGGACATGGCGGGTGCGCGCGTAACTTTTGGACGCGCGACGGGGCGACACTTCGCGAAATTAATCACCGGATTGATTCCGCTGGGAGTGGGATTTGCTTTGGCCGGACTTACGGAACGACGGCAAGCGCTACATGACATGCTGGCGGGCTGCCTAGTTTTGCGGGACGGTTAGGTTGCGGCCACTTCACGTTACCTTCTTCGCAAAATACATTCGGTTTGATCAGGGTCATAACCTGACCACTGCTCACGTGACTACCCGGACTTGGCCATAGAGCGCGTGCGAATCAATTTGTGCGCGGTAGTACGCAGCGTTTCGGGCACATTTTTATTGGTGCTGAGTTTTTTCAAGTCCATGGCGTTCAGCGTCGGCAACATGTGCAGCGTGACGTCCAAGGGCGTCTTGGAATTGTTCATGAGATTGCGCACCACGGTGTAATTTTTCCGGAACACACGGTTGTTGGCGATCAGCCGCAGAATTTCGTCCGTCAGGCTGGCCATAGAGGCGAAGGCTTCCACTTCCTGATCGGTGAGCCGCGGCGATTGCAATACGGCGCGTTGCACGACTTTATTGGAATCGCGAATAAGCGTGCGCCGTGCTTCGGACCCGCCTTTGATGGCGTACTGCACGCGTTCCGATACGCTCATCTTGGAAAGCCGCTGCAACAGCGTCTGGCGGCGTTCGTTGTCAGGTTCGACCTCGAGCAACGCTTCCAGTAGCGCACTTTCGTCCACGGGAATTTCCGGACCCAATAACTCCTGCAGCACCCGCTTGTTGTCGGCCGTGGCGGAAGACGATTTCAAGAGTGCTTCGGCCAGTAGCGACGATTCAGCAACACGATCGAGCGAATCCATCAACGCCTGCACGCTCATGGCGGAAAGATTCGGAACGTGTGGAGTAATAAACTTGGAGGGGCAATTCTTGTTTTGCACCAGTGCTTCCGCGACGGGAGCCTTGCCGACCAGGTGATTGGCGGCATATTCAAAAAGAGCGGGGATGGCCTCGTTGCGTTTCAGGGCCTCCACAAACGCTTCCACTGGTTGAGACTGCAACGCTTCTTTGGCCTGTTGGGCCACGTCTTCATCGGGATCGGTGGACAGGACTACCAGGATTTCGGCGCGGTCAGCGGGGCCAAGAGCCCCAGCGCCCGTGCACACCGCGAGTTTTCGCTCGCGGCTGCCTTGCTCGTGAAGAATTTCAGGGCTGAGATGTTCCATCGTGTTCGGGCCTCAAATCTTTATACCCGAGCACTATTGTATCCGAGGTCGCCGGAGAGTTTCCAAGCGCCGCGCGCGTGGTGATGGGTCGGCCGTTCAATTCCAGGTGGATAGCTGCACCGTTGGCGGCATTGATCTGGAATTGTTGTGCCGCGGAGAAATGGTGCGTATCTCCCGGCAGGATGTCGCCGTCCAGCTGGACGAGGTCGTCGGCAATGATGCGCACACGCGAGGGCACGGTGGTGGTTACCGTCAGTTCGAGTTTATCCGGCGTGGCGCTTGGACCTGCGCCAGGAGCGCCAGCCGTTTTGTTTCCCGACGGGTGCGCCACTCGATAAGCGGCATAGCGATGCCACAGGTTGCGGCCACCATAGAAAATCCCCACCGCCAAAAATAACAGCGCAACCAGAGCCAACGCAGGAATCCATTTGGGAGCCGGGGGCAATTGATTTTGATACGGCGCGGGAGCCGCCATGGTTTGATCGCCGCGAGCCAGGTCAAACTCTGACAGAAAATCTTCTTCGTTCAGGCCCAGGTAGCGCGCGATGGAGCGGACAAAGCCGCGGCTGAAAACACCACCGGGAAGCTTGTCCCACTGTTCGTTTTCCAGCGCTTCGAGAAATTGCTGGCTGATGCGCGTGCCGCGGGTCACTTCGGCCAGCGACACTTCGCGCAGTTCGCGCTCGCGCTTCATACGTTCGCCGAAATTGCCTTTAGCCATGCGAGAAAACCTGCAACTAATACGATATCAAAGTGGTGGCGACGCGGCGCACCGGAGCGAGAGGTTAGTCAGCATTATGGCAGAGCGTTGCCGTAACTGACGAGCGTGTTTTCCCGCGTCGGAGAAATTGCCAGGCGTTGCACCTGATTTTATATAGCGGGCTGCCCGGTCGCGCATGAAGTGAAGGGTCACCGCCAACATATTTTTTAACCAGCCAATTACTCTTACTCAAGGCGTAGTCGTTCTTTGTTTAAGATAATCGTTAATCTGTTTTTCCCATTCCGGCCCTGCCACGTGGTCTTGTTTCGCCATTTCCTCCACATGAGCGTTCGCCTGGCTGTTGAGCGCGGTGCGGTCATTCTCCACCTCAACGTATGTGTCGCTCCCGCGAGCAGTCAGTTTTATGGTGATTACTGTGACCAGCATCTCAGGGATCACGTATGCGTACAGCACGTGCCCACTCCGCAGGTCGAACTCGGTGTTCACTCACACGGCCTCATAGTGATGGTGAGCCACCGCGAATACCATTTCTCGCATGTCGTTGGCCGGCAGGGGATAGATGAATTTCAGATCCCATTCCGGTGCCCAATCGCGCTCCCGGCGTGCTCCAAAAATCGGCGCCACTACTTCCTTGGATGCGTGCACGGTGAACGCCAACTTTTCTTCGGTACGTTTTGGAGACGCTAGAGATTTCGGTGACTGGTCTGCCTTTGCGCTTGCGGTGGGCATCGCAGCAAGCAACGGGCTCACAATGTGCGGAAGAAACGTCGCCGCCGTAGCGCCGGCAACGGCCCCTAGTGCAAACAGCCAGTACGTTTTCATGAAGCTCTCTCGTTCAATTTGTGACTATCGCTGGCTCGCAGGTGCAGCCCGTAAATTTTCTTCAGATCCGCAATCGGCCTCAGCGATTCTTTACCGAAGGGGGCCTTTCCCTCAAAAGCATGCAGCACAATCCCTTTCAACAAATCTCCTAGCGAAAGGTCCTTTAGTTCCGCCAGGGCCTTCAGAACCTTGAGCAAGCGCTTTTCAACACGTACGCCCGTTTGCACCCGTTCGATTTCGATCACGTTATCCCTCTTGGCCGGCGCCAAAGCATCAAGCCGGGGCTAACGCGGTTGGACTTGCACGGCTTCCGGGAGATGCACGGTATTGGTCATCAGCGCGCCAACCGTTAAATTCTGGCCGTGCTGGATGTAGCGGTTCAGAACGTCCGGCTGGTTCCACGCAAATCCCCAGGCGTCTTCGACAGCAACCAGCGTGTAGTTTCCGGGAATCACACCGCGCAGTACGAAGCTGCCGTCCGAATCGCTCTGATCCCTGCGAAACAGGTCGCCGTGAATTTGAACGTCTTTCGGAACCAGTACCACCATTATTCCGGAGGCGGGTTTGCTACCGCGCTTCACGAAGCCCTCCACAGTGACGACACCAGCAGTCAGATATATGGACACATCCATCGAAGCGCCTGGAGTCACCAAAAATTCTTGAGCCGGCATTTCGACACCCCCTACGAGGGCACGTGTCACGGAGTAGCGCTTGTCGACCCCAAACGCCAGGATTGAATATTTACCGCCTTGAACGCCTTCGAAGGCCACGTGGCCCGAGGCATCAACAGGCAAAAATCCGGACATTTGGCCACGCGAATCCTGCAAGCCAAGATTTAATTGTTGCGGCAGAGGCATTTGATGCGACATCTCCACCGAAAATCGTAATATCGCACTCGGTTCACCTTGGGCCATATCCAATTCCTGTCCATCCTTGGTCAGGTTGACCTCGGTGGTTTGAGACATCTGGCCGGTCTGCGGATCTCGCGTTGCTACAGTATATTTTCCCGCCGGCACGCCGGTTATCTCGTAGGCCCCGGGACTTATCTGCTGCATGCCGTCGCCAACGGCATTCTCGAAGGAGTCGAACGCGCGTTTCATAAATTGCGGCATGAGAATGCCTCGCTCTGGATCCGCCGGGGCGCGAAAAATCAGGTGCAGAACGGGAACAGGATTCAGATGAAGATCTGCCTGCACGTGGTCTCCGCCGTGAACCGCGATCGGTGAAGCGGCCTGGCTATCGGTTGCTTCGCTGTAATACGTGCTGGGATAGGCGACGTCCCGATGCGAAGGCACACCGGCCGGAGAATTTCCTTCCGGAGTCGCAGAAGAAACGCCATGGACGGCATACCAGGGCTTTGCGGCCACCGAGACAAAATAGTTTCCTGGAGTCAAAGCGACGAATTCGTAATAACCCTGATCGTCGGTCATATCGGAATTGAGGGGTTGCACACGGGGGACACCGCCGCGGTGGTTTTCCGCATACAGGGTGACGCTCGCCTGGCGAACGGGCTCGCCGTTTTCATCAAGAACCTTGCCGTTGAGGACGGCCAGTGGCATCAGGCGCATCACCAGATTTTCACTGTTCAGCCCCGGACCGGTGACGATGGCAGTCGAAAATTGCTCGTGCTGTTCGTAACGGGTGAGAATAAATCCCCGCCTCGCTCCCACCAACGAAAACTTGCCGCGCTTCAGGGACGTAAAAATAAACCGCCCGTCATCTGTCGTCAGCACAGACGATGTATTGCCTTGATCGGCAGTGTCGGTAAGACCTACGAGCGACTGGCCAAGCGGCGCTCCGGTTAGGGCATTGACGACCGTACCAGAAATTCTAAATGTTCGATCAGCATCTGGCGGTCTTCGCTCGATCTGCGCATCTTGTCCGCTGGCAAAAGCGCACAAAAATAGAGCAGTCGCTCCGAGAGCGCCAGTCTTCGTCCATGGGAAGTTTGAAATCATCTTCACTCGTTCGTCACGATCAACGGCACACGCAAATGCAATTTCTGTTCGGCGGCCACGCGTATGATCTGAATCCTGGATTCGTATTGCTTCAGCAATTCATCGTTATGGGAGTCCAACTCCTCCCTCTGCCGATCGAAGGCCACCACCTGGTAGGAACCCGGTGGAACCTGCGGCATGGAAAATGCTCCACTTAAATCAGCGATGGCTATGCGCGGCTGATCGCCTGGGCGGTCCAGCGATAAAAGGTATACGACGCGGTTGGCTTGTCCGGGCTGTGCAGATCCAGGAGAATTGGTGGGTAATTCGATGGTGCCGTTCACTTCCGCGCCATCATCGCGTACCACAATCTCTAGCGGTGGAAGCGATGATCCGGCACCAACCACCAGCGCCTCGCGGAGCAGGTCCCGGCCCCCTGAAGTTACCGCAGCAATATATCCGACTCCCGAATTGTTGGCAGCCACGCGATAGCGGCCGGGCCGCACGTTTTCTATCGTCAGAGATTCATCTTCGGGATTTCGCGGCTGACTAAGTGACACTGGGGTAGCCAGACTAAACTGTTCCTCCGGCATCAAAGTAACTTGTAAGTAATTTGATCGTTTTGGATTGTATGCGGGAGGCTGGCTGTTAGGAACATTCTCCGGCGCGCTGATTACCGAACGCTGAAATTCTTCCCGCACATTCAGGGAGATGGAACTGCCCGGAAGTAATCCCACCGAGACGCCCGAAAGAGGCGAACCTCGCACCGTGATATTTGTTGTACCCGCCAACATATTTTGCCCATAGCTGGTGACCAGAAGCGTGTACGTGCCATCCGGCAGCGCGCCTTGAATCTCACCATCTTGCTGGTTATATCCAAGTGAAAAGCCGGGCCCCGGCCGGCCCTGGGGAAACACCGTCACTCCGACCTGCGGAGTTTCCAGCACGTTCGTGATTCCAACTTTCACGGGATAGTACGGTTTCTTTACCGGCGACAGTGTGGCCTGAAAAGTTTCGCCGGCCACCAGATGGATCACCCCCGCTGATTCGAAATCTGAGGCGCTCGGAAAATACAGAGGTGGGTACCCCATCATTGGTCCGCCAGGTCTAAATGCCAGGGGATCGCGATCCATTAGTTCCAACGTCAGGAGCTTGTAAGAACCCAGGGCGAGACCAGCGATGCGGAATTCACCGTTGGCGCGTGTGGAGGCATTTCCCACTCCATCCCAGTATTCGTGGCCCTCACGAACCGCTCTTCGGAAAACCTGAAGTTGAGTTTTTTGCGAGCCGTCCCACCCCGGGATGACCACTTGGCCGATGATTCGCGATTCCGGCACCAGCACCATAGTGACGTCCTTCTGCGCGGGATTAATTTGCGAAATGTCCGTGGCCTCAGTGGCAGGCAGATAGCCAATTTTGCGGGCGATCAGCTGGGAAGGCCGATTTGCGATGTTTACAGAGTATCTGTTCGCAATCTGAGACTGGGCATCGGATTGAGTTTGAGATGGACCGCTGAGAGAAGTCGTTGTTTCGGGTTCGGGCCGGCGAAAAACAAATTCGAAACGGCCACGATCGTCGGTCATCGTGGCAAAGGCATTGTCTGGTGAATACACCACCGCGCGGCTCACGGGTTCGCGCGTGACGGAATTGATGACTACACCGCGAACGCGGTCAACCTCGGCAAAAGCCGAGGTGGTTTGTGCCGGCACGTGGCTCGCACTGCCGCAGCAGCACAGTGTGGCAACTAAGGCAGTCGCTCTGGACGCAGTTCGCACGACGGCAGTTAAGCACTTCAACCTGGATTGTCGGCAGTTGCGCATGGCCGGAATTTTCTCGAGATTATGCCACCTTTGCGTTCACTACGTTTACGGTTAGGTAACAGTAGGACGCGGTGACCTTATCACGAGATGCCTCAGACAGATCTTCCACATCCAGATGCCCCGAGACTGATCCTGTAGATACGTTATCCAACGATGGCAAGATGGCCACGCCTGTACCACGAGAGTATTGCGGGGCTTTTTACCGCGCGCCTATACTGACAATGATTCGGCGTCCGCTTTTGAAACAGGCACAGTCCTGTCCGTACGGTTTTTTTGCGCGGCAGACAAAACTAAAGGATCAGGTTCAACTCGCGTGGAGGAAGTAAAGCAGTTTCCGGCCATCGATCGCCGCCGCAGCGTGGCTGTTCCTTATGAACAGCGCGAAGCCGGCGAAGTCGCGGTTTTCCAGGAGTTGGGGAAGGCGCTGACGTCGTCGCTGCAGCTCGATCAGGTTCTCCGCACCATCATGGAGAAAATTGATGAATTTCTGCGCCCAGAAAACTGGTCACTGCTGCTGCTCGATGAAGCCAAACAGGAATTGTATTTCGAGTTGGCGGTAGGTAAGGCTTCGCCGGCGCTGAAAGATGTGCGCATCAAGATCGGCCAGGGCATCGCGGGCTGGGTAGCCCAAAACGGTGAAACCGTGGTGGTCCCCGACACCGCGAAAGACACGCGCTTTTTCGGCAAGGTCGACGAGAAAACCAAAACCGAGACGCAATCCATTGTCGCTGTCCCGGTGAAGTTTCGCGACACCTGCCTGGGTGTGATTGAGTTGATCAATTGCGTTGGCCCAGAGGGATTCGATCCTCGCGATTTGAAATTGCTGGAAGCTCTGTCGGACTTCGCCGCCATTGCCCTGGAAAACGCACGGCACGTGAAGCGCATTCACGAGCTGACCATTACCGATGACTGCACTACGTTGTACAACGCGCGGCACATGGGCTTTATTCTCGACACCGAGATTTACCGCTCGCAGCGATACAATTACGAATTTTCGCTGGTGTTCATTGACCTGGACCACTTCAAGCAAGTGAATGACACCCACGGGCACCTGGTAGGCTCGCGTCTGCTGGCGGAAATCGGCAACGCGCTGAAAAATCGCTGCCGCCTGATCGATTTTGCGTTTCGTTACGGCGGAGACGAATTTGTGCTGCTGCTGCCGCAAACGTCGAAAGAGAACGCGCTAAATGTGGCGCGCCGCTTGCACAAATTGGTTCGCGAAACGATCTGGCTCGCGAGCGAGGGTCTGAATATTCACGTCACCCCGAGTCTCGGTGTGGCTTCCTATCCCGTGGATTCGAAAACCAAGGAAGGCTTGCTGCATCTGGCGGATGAAGCCATGTACCTGGTGAAAAATACCAATCGCGACAGCGTGGCTGCCGCTAACATGGGGATCCTTGCCGACACTGTTTCGAATCCGAGCAAAGTCAAAAAAGCTCCGGACGTCAAAGCCGCCGAATAAGCAAATTGATAAACGGAATCCCACAGCCCTCCAACTTCTATACACGCCCTGAAAAGTTTGTTTAACTTGAACCATGAAACGTAGCGAAGCAGCGCGGTGCGCGCGCTGGTCTGCCGCGCTGGCATTGCTGCTGGCGGTCATTACCGTCGGCGTTTATTTGCAGCACGGCCTGGTCGCCCGGATTCAAAAAGGCAAAGCGCCGCCCGCTCCGGCCAACAACGTGGAGCGCCAATCCAACGGCCTGGCTTTTTCTAAAGTGGAGGGTGACCGCAAGGTCTTTACCGTGGAGGCCTCCAAGTCCACGGAATATCGCGATCAGGATGCCAGCCTGATCGAAGACGTAAAAATTACTATCTTCGGCGCTCATAGTGAACGCCACGATACCATTCGCACGCGCAGTTGCCAGTATTCTAAAGCAAACGGATCGATCGTATGCAGCGGCTCGGTGCAAATCGATTTACAAAGCGCGGCAGCAGCAGAGCTGGCCGCTCGTAAATCTCATCATGAAGTCTCGCAGCCCTCCGCGCACGTGGAAACACACAACGTGAAGTTTGACGAGGCCAGCGGCATGGCGCGCACCGCCGAGCACGTCACTTTCACTTTTCCGGAGGGTACTGGCGAAGCCGCCGGAGTCGAATACAACTCGCAGAAGGGAACATTGCAATTGCTCCGTGACGTGAAAATGACGCTGCGACAAACGGGCGGGCTCAGAGGCGCGGCGGGCCAGGAAGTGCATGTGACCGGCTCCAGCCTGGACTTCAGTCGCGACACGCGAATGCTGCGGCTCTTCGGTCCCACGCATGCCGAAAGCCCGACCGCGCAACTGGATGCCGGCGAAATCACCATGAATTTGGATGAGGATTATCGCCCGCAGAAGCTTCTGGCCACCGCGGGATCCAATGGAAAAAAGCCGCACGCGGCCTCATCGAGGGCCACCGGAGCAATGACGCTCAGCGCGAATATTTTGACGGCGTGGTTTGATCCCGACGGCTGGCTCAAAAAACTGGACGCTGCTGGGAGCGTGGGCGGCTCCCGAAAATCCGGCGCGGAAGACGACGAATTTACCGCTGCGAATTCTTCGGTCGTACTTTGGCCGGAAATCGGTGAGCCCCGGCAAATAAATATGGATGGCGGCGTGGTGATCAAGACGTCGGTGAAAAATGGTGAAGAGCGCCGACTGGAGACCGATAAACTTCGCATGGACTTCACCGAGGCCAAGGGCGATCGCCCCAGCCAGCCCAAGCGCGCCGAGACCCTGGCCGCGGGTAGCATGCAATGGATGGACGCACCAAATGAAGGAAAGAGGGACGGAACGGCTAACGCCGCGCGCACCAATTTGCGCGCCGACAAATTTGTCCTCGACTTCGCGACGGGCGTGGCGTCGCAATTGTCTGCCACTGGCAACGTTCAGGCCGAGCGCAGCCTGCCCGGCGGGCCGCCACAAATTTCCAGCGCCAAGCGCGGCAACGTGCAACTGGTTGCCGGTTCGGGCTGGACACAGATCGAACTGGACGGTGACGTAAAGCTGAAAGACGGCGACCGTAGCGGACAGGCCGACCATGCCTTGGCGTTGCGCGCGGAGCAAACCATGGTGTTGTCGGGACATGGCGTCGTGCGTGATGCTTCCACCGAGACACGCGCGGCAAAAATAAAATTCCTACAAGCCACGGGCGAGATCAGCGCCGATGGCGGCGTGCGTTCCTCGACATTTCCAGGAAAAAACGCGACGCCGCAGTTTTCGGACGCACCGGCAACGATATCCGCTGAAAAAATGGAGGGCAATTCGAAGGCCAGCCGCGCGATATACACCGGGCACGCCCGGTTACGGCAAGGTGACTCGGTTCTGGAAGCCGATTCCATCGAGTTGCTACAGAAAACCAGGAAGTTGAACGCCACCGGCAATGTTCGGGCCGTCTTCCCGCAAGCAACGCAACGGGAAGCTGCGGCCATGCCGGTGAGCGCCAAGCCATTGAAGAAGGCCAATCTCTGGCACCTCGCCGCAAAATCGCTGGGTTACGAAGACATCGGAGATCGAGCGCATTTGGAAGGCGACGTCGCCGTGCAATCCGAAACCCAGCGGATGCGCAGCGCTTTGCTCGATTTATATTTCACGCGGGCGAAGACGGCTGTCGCTACCCAGAAAGCCTCGAATGTCACAGGCGGCGCTCAACAAATCAGCCGCGCGGTCGGCACCGGGGGGGTCACGGTCGAGGAGCAGTCACGCAAAGCCACGGCAGAGCGTGCCGAGTACACCGCCGACGATGGAAAATTTGTCATGAGCGGCGGAACCCCTACGCTTTTCGACGGCGCGCAAGGGACCACTACCGGGCGTCAATTGACCTTCTTTTTAGCGGATGATACGATCATCGTCGATTCAGAAAATGGCTCGCGTACCCTGACGAAACACCGAGTCGAGAAATGACGAGGTATGCTGAATCTCCAAGCTGTTGAATTAAGTAAGACTTATCGCGGCCGCAAGGTGGTCGACGACGTGCAGTTGGAGATTGGCCAGGGTGAAGTCGTGGGGCTGCTCGGCCCCAACGGCGCAGGGAAAACCACTACATTCTATATAATCGTCGGGCTGACACGGCCAGACTCCGGACATGTGTTGCTTAACGGGGAAGAAATCACCGACCTTCCCATGTACCTGCGGGCCCGCAGCGGGATTAGTTACCTACCCCAGGAACCCTCGGTTTTTCGCCAACTTACCAGCGAAGAGAACCTTCTTGCGGTGCTGGAAACCCTGCCCTTGACTCCCGAGCAGCAGCGCGATCGCCTGGAAGAGCTGCTGGTCCAGATGGGGTTAGAGACCGTGCGCACCAGCAAGGCCTATGTGCTGTCTGGCGGAGAGCGCCGGCGGCTGGAAATTGCGCGCTCCCTAACGCTGTCGCCATCCTTTATTCTTCTGGACGAGCCGTTCTCCGGGATCGATCCCCTGACCGTGAAAGATCTACAGGAAACCATTCGCGATTTGAGCCGTTCGGGAATTGGCGTTTTGATCACCGACCATAACGTGAGGGAAACACTCAACGTAACGGATCGCGCGTACATCGTGAATCATGGGAAAATAATGGCGCAGGGCACTCCGGAAGCCCTTAGCAACGATGCGGAAGTGCGACGCGTCTATCTGGGTGATCACTTCCGGTTGAACTAGCAGGTTTGCGGCAGAGGGCCAATAGAATGGCGTGGCAGGGACTAAAACTAAACCTGAGGGTGTCGCAGAAGCAGATTCTGACGCCCGGTTTGGTGCAGATGGTGAGCGTCCTGGCGCTGAATCGTCTGGAACTGCGCGAAATGATCAACCAGGAAATGATCGCTAATCCCGTGCTGGAAGAGCTCAGCGAAGAGCCTACCCAGACCGATAATTACAGTGACGAAAATTTCCTCAAGGCCGAAACCGAAAAAGTCCCCGAAAAGCCCGAAGCCAATCCTTTCGATGAGTTCGACGTCGGCAGCTTCTTTAACCAGTACCTCGATACCGGCGGCGACGGCGGCAAGTCTCAGGAACGGGAAGTCTCCGAGCGGCCCTCTTTCGAAAAGTTTCTGTCGTCTCCCAGCGGCTTGACCGAACATCTCACCTGGCAACTCAGTGTGACTATCTGCTCCGACACCGTGAAGGAGCTGGCGGAAAGCATCATCGGCAATTTGGATGAAAACGGTTATCTGACCGCCTCCACCGAAGAGCTTTCGCAAAATGGTAAATATTCGCAGGACGACCTCGACGATGCGCTCGCTGTGGTGCAGGACTTTGATCCCATCGGCGTCGGGGCGCGCGATTTACGTGAGTGCCTGTTACTGCAAATCAAGGCCTTCGATCCCCAGAACACGCTGGCACAGCAAATTGTTTCCGACCATTTGAAGCAGGTTCAGGGCAACCAACTGAAAGAAGTAGCCCGGGCGTTGAATCGTCCGCTGGAAGTGGTGAAGCGCTCGCTGGAAGTTATCAAGAAACTCGACCCGCGCCCGGGTCTGCGTTACAACAAGACCGAGCCTCGCCTGGTTGAGCCAGACGTTTATTTTCGCAAAGTGGATGACCAGTGGGTCGCCTTCCTCAATGAAGACGATATGCCGCAGCTGCGCCTGAGTCCTACCTACCGCCGCCTCCTGGTGAAAGACGCTTCTGATCGCGACGTGCGCAATTACGTCAAGGAACGATTTACAGCCGCAATCCAACTGATGAAGAATATCGAGCAACGCAAGCACACCATTCTGCGCGTTTGCCAGTCGATCATCGCGCGCCAGGGCGAATTTCTGGATCACGGCCAGGACGCGCTGAAGCCTATGATGATCAAAGAAGTCGCTGAGGAAGTGGGCGTACACCCTTCAACCGTCAGCCGCGCCGTGGCCAGCAAGTACGCGCACACGTCCCAGGGTGTGTTGGAGTTACGGTCCTTCTTTAGCGAATCCGTGAATGGTCCAGAGGGTGGTGCGATGTCGCTGCTCACCTTGAAGCGCGTCGTCAAAAAAATGATTGAAGAAGAAGATGGCACCAAGCCATTGACCGACGAACAGATCGCCAAGAAACTGGACGACGCCGGAATCCACGTTACCCGCCGCACCGTGGCCAAGTATCGCGAAGACATGCGTATCCCCAGCACGCATCAGCGTCGAGTTAAGAGTTAGGCTGCCCCGCCTGTGAAACAAAAGTCCGCCAGGCATGACGCGCGGCATCTGGTCGTCCTCACCGGACTTTCCGGCTCCGGGAAAAGCACCGTACTGAAAGCTTTTGAAGACATGGGTTTTTATTGCGTGGACAATCTTCCCGTCGAGCTCATGCCCGTTTTTGCGGAATTACATGCCGCCAACGATGGCGATTTTGCGCGCGCCGCCTTGATGATTGATGCCCGTGAAGGCCGCCAGCTTCAGAAATTACCGCCCTTGCTGAAGCACCTGCGCAAGGACCATCCCATCACGCTGGTGTTCATCGAAGCCAATGACGATGCTCTACTGCGGCGCTACAGCGAAACGCGCCGGCCGCATCCGTTGGGCAAGGATTTTTCCGTGCGCGAAAGCCTGGAGCACGAGCGCGCCCTGATGGCGCCGATCCGGAAGCTCGCTGACGTGGTGATAGACAGCACACAATTCAATGTTCATGAGCTGCGCCACTTTGTAACGCAACGATTTAAAAATCCCGACAAGCATCCGCTGATGGTTTCCCTGGTGAGTTTTGGTTTTCGCTATGGTGTGCCCACCGACGCTGACCTGGTTTTTGACGTGCGCTTTCTGCCGAATCCTCATTTTGTGCCGCGGCTGCGGGAGTTCACCGGCAAAGATCCGAAAGTCCGTCGCTACATTCGCTCTTTCCCGCAAACAGGAGAATTTTTGCGGCGTATCGAGAGCCTGCTTACTTATCTGATCCCCCACTATATTCGCGAAGGGAAAAGTTATCTGACTATTTCGTTCGGATGCACTGGTGGAAAACATCGCTCGGTGATGATGTCGGAATCGATCAAGAAGTCCATGGGCAAGCACGGCGTCGTTACCGCCAAGGTCGTTCATCGCGACATAGAGAAGTAGCCGCCGCCAGGAGCAGGAGTGGCCGCCGGCAACATGCCGCAACTTGACACACCATCGGGCGGCGAATAGCGTACCAAGAGATTTGTTCGGGGAGTCAGCAGCGTGGCCTCGTTGTTTTCACCGCAATTGAAACGCCTATTGGATTATGTGCGGCCCTACTCCTTCCGCCTGGGCGTCGGCATTTTGTTGCTGGCTTTCGTGGCCCTCGCAGAGGGCGGAGTTGCGTTGATGGTCGCCCCCGCGGTAGATCGCGTTTTGAATCCTGCGGCGGTCGGTTCCATGCTCGCGCTGGTGAAGTTGCCATGGTCGGGCCACACCATTTATCTCAACGACTTCTTTCCGCCGAGAATTCACAACGTTTGGACCGTCTTCGCTTTTACCCTGCTCATCTTGTATTTTTCTAAAGCCGTCGCCGAATATTTGGGTACCACCGAGATTCAGTATGTGGGCCAGTCTGCGGTAACCGATTTGCGCAACCAGGTGTACGCTCGGCTGATTCGCCAGCCCATGGGATTTTTTCAGCACAATCCCACCGGCCGTTTGAATTCAACCGTCATCAACGACGTGGAACGCACGCGCATCGCCCTCAGTGAATATCTCGCCGACCTTTTCCAAAAAGGGTTCACTTTTCTGGTTTTTGTTACCGTGCTCCTGGTGGTGAATTGGAAGATGGCTCTGGGCGCGGCTTTTCTCCTGCCTTTGGTCATTCTTCCCGTCAGCAAATTTGGCCGCAAAATTCGGCGCTCTGCAGAAAACAGTCAAAACCGTCTCGGGGATTTGAGCCAGATTCTGCAGGAAACAATCAGCGGCAATCGTGTCGTAAAAGCCTTTGGCATGGAACAGTTTGAAATCGGCAAGTTTCGCGCCGCTTCCCGCCGGTTGCTCCGCGAAAATATGCGCTGGGTTCGCGCGGCGGTAATTACTTCGCCGCTGATGGATCTCCTCGGTGCCATCGTCATCCCTCTGTTGTTGTTGTATGCGCGCGGCCAGATTCAGCACGGCGTAATGACCACCGGCCAGTTCTTTACTTTTATCTACGCTATGTTTAACGCCTACATGCCGCTGAAGCGCATGGGCAATGTCTACCAGCAATTCCAGGCCGCGCAGGGCGCCAGCACGCAGGTTTTTGCATATCTCGATCTCGAACAGGAAAATATCGAGCAGCCTGATGCAAAAATCCTTCCGCCATTTTCCCACGAAATCGAATTCAATCGCGTCAGTTTCAGCTACAGCCTCGGTTCAGCGCTGGTTTTGCAAAACGTGACCATGCAGGCCCGCAAAGGAGAAGTGATCGCCTTCGTGGGTTCCAGCGGCGCCGGCAAAACCACTCTGGTAAATCTCCTCCCACGCTTTCATGAAGTCACCTCCGGCGCCATCCGTATTGATGGCACCGACATTCGAGAGGTGACCATTTGCTCTTTACGCGATCAGATGGCCATGGTCGCGCAGGAAAATATTTTGTTTTACGATACGGTGTGGAACAACATTTGTTACGGCCTGACCGATGTTCCCAGAGAACGCGTGGTGGCGGCCGCACAGGCGGCGCTGGCGCATGATTTTATCAATGAGCTTCCGCAGGGGTACGACACCCTGGTGGGCGAGCGGGGCACCAGGTTGAGCGGTGGTCAACGCCAGCGCATCGCCATCGCGCGCGCCATCCTGAAAGATTCACCCATTCTTATTCTTGATGAAGCCACGTCTGAACTTGACGCCGAGTCCGAAATGTTTGTGCAGAAAGCTCTCGCCAATTTAATGATTGGACGCACTACTCTAGTGATTGCTCATCGGCTCGCCACCATCCGGCGAGCCGATCGCATCATGGTGCTAGAAGACGGCCAGATCCGCGAAAGCGGCACGCACACGGAATTGATTGCCCGCGGTGGAACCTATGCGCGGTTGCACGATATTCAGTTTGCTGACGACGACGTGCTCGCGCCGGTACGATCGTCGTCGGAAAACGGAAGCACTAAGCCGCAAATACTATGAGCCAAACTCCATCAGCAACCAGAAAAGCAGAATGTCTTTCCATGACCGGCTATGCGCAGGCGCGCTCGGAGACGCCCGATCTGGCCTTGCGCGTCAGCATTAAAAGCGTCAACCATCGCTTCCTCGATTTGAAAATAAGGATGGCCGAAGGCCTGGAGATATACGAGCCCCGGCTTCGGCAAGCGGTGCGCGAGCGTATCCATCGTGGACACGTGGAAATCCAAGTGGCCGCCGAGCCACGCAGCGCCGCTACCATTCAGGTAAACCAGGAATTGGTGAAGGCCTATCTTCGCGCCGCGGAAACGCTGCGCCAGGAAACTCGTGCAGCCGCGGATGTGGATGTGGTCGCACTGCTGCGCTTGCCCGGTGTGATTTCCGGCCTGGGCGTGACCGCGCCCCAAAATGAAGAAAGTGTTGAGCAACTCGGGCGCGCGCTGGAAGGTTGTTTGCGCCAGGCACTGATAAAGCTCGACGAGATGCGCCGCGCTGAAGGCGCACATCTCGTTGACGAGTTGCAAAAGCGCCTCACGAAAATTGAAGGCGAAGCCGATCAAGTGCGCGTGCTGGCGGAAACTTTGCGCCCCGCATTTGCGCGCCGCCTGGAAGCCAGGCTGAAAGAATTACTGGGAGGTGTGGCGCTAGAACCCGCCCGCCTCGCGCAGGAAGCTGCGCTGCTTGCGGAACGCAGCGACATCAGTGAGGAATTGGAGCGTCTGCGCAGTCACCTATCTCAATTCGCCAATCTGTTGCGCGGGGCGGGAGAAATCGGGAAGAAACTCGATTTTCTTCTGCAGGAAATGCACCGCGAAGCCAACACCTTGCTTTCCAAAACGCCGGGTGTCGACAGCGAAGCACTGGCCATCACCGGGTTGGCCCTCGAAATCAAATCGGATATCGAAAAATTACGAGAACAGGTCCAGAACATCGAATGAGTAGTGTTGCAAAAATCGAGCCCCTAGTGATCATCATCTCCGGGCCTTCCGGCTCAGGAAAATCCACGCTGGTGCAAAAAGTTTTGGAGATGCCCGGTACCATGCCCTCTATCTCGTGTACTACCAGGGGGCGTCGCGCGACCGAGGCGAGTGGGAAGTGCTATGATTTTGTCACGGAGTCGGAATTTGGCGAGATGATCGCCCGCGGAGAGTTCCTTGAATATGCCCGCGTCTTTGGCCACCATTCTTACGGCACGCCAAAGAAATGGCTCACGGAATCGCGCGGAACCGGACTCGACCTGATACTCGAGATTGACGTGCAGGGCGCTTCGCAGGTAAAGCAGCAGCTTCCCGCGTCGGTGGCAATTTTTATTCTGCCGCCTTCGCGCGAAGAACTCGAGCGGCGCTTGCGTTCGAGAGGCCAGAATTCGGATGATGATATCGCGCGGCGGCTGGCCAAGGCTCGCGATGAGATTGCGGAGTTTGGGAAATATTACGATTTTTGCGTCGTCAATGAAGATATGGAACAAGCGGGACGCGAAGTGCAGGCAATTGTAACGGCGCTGCGCTGTAAAAAGGCGCGGCGGCAGGATCGGGTGGAACAACTTCTGGCATCGTTTGGGGGAGACTAAAAATGAATGTGCTGACCAAAGCTCCGGAGAGCCAGTTTGCTTATGTAGTTCTGGCGGCAAGACGCGCTAGGCAGATTATGGCTGGAGCGCCACCGCTGGTGGAAAATCCACGCACGCTGAAAGCTACGCGTATCGCCGTCGAAGAACTTGACCACAGTTTGCTGGAATATGATTTCGTGGAGCCCGATTCCATCGATACCGATAAGGACGGCAACAAGCGTCGCAAGTAGGCGCGCCGCCAGAATCGCCATGCGAATCACGATGGGTGTAACCGGGGGAGTCGCGGCCTACAAGGCTGCGGAACTGGTGCGCCTGTTGCAGCAGGACGGCTTCAGCGTGCAAGTAGTAATGACCCGTGGCGCGCGCGAGTTCGTTACTCCGCTCACTTTTGCCGCCTTGACCGGGCAGAAAGTTATCACCGATCTCTTCGGGAATTCCTCCGACGAAGCCAATCTCGATAGCGCCATTGAACATATCGCCGTGGCCCAGCGCACCGACCTGCTGCTCGTCGTTCCCGCCACCGCCGATGTTCTTGCGAAATTTGCTCGCGGCATGGCTGATGATTTCCTGAGCACTCTGTATCTCGCCACCACCGCGCCGGTGATCGTGGCTCCCGCGATGAACCTGAACATGTGGAATCACCCAGCCACACGCGCGAATATCACCGCGCTGCGCGAACGCGGCGTGCATATTGTCGAGCCTGACGACGGCTACCTCGCGTGCGGAATGGTGGGAGCGGGAAGGTTGGCTGGGCACGAAGAAATTCTTGCAGCTGTGAAATCTGTACTGCATACCCAGCAGGATCTGGCCGGTGAAACTGTGCTCGTCACCGCCGGACCAACTTGTGAAGATCTCGATCCCGTACGTTATCTGACCAATCGCTCTTCGGGAAAAATGGGTTACGCCATCGCACAGGCCGCGACACGCCGTGGCGCCAAAGTTGTTCTGGTCAGCGGCCCGACCTCCCTCGACACTCCAGATGGTGTTCGCCGCGTGGATGTGCGCACCTCGGAACAAATGCATCAGACGGTTACCAAAGAATTTGATCCCTGCGGCATTGGTATTTTTGCAGCCGCAGTCGCTGACTATCGCCCAGCGGAACAGCACCCGGAAAAGATGAAGAAGTCCAGTAACGCGTTGGCGATTCACCTGATCCCGACTGCGGACATTTTGCGAGATGTTGCGCAAAACAAAGGCGACAAATTCATCGTGGGCTTTGCTGCGGAGACTGCCGACGTTGCTCAGAACGCGCGCAAAAAGCTTTCGGCCAAAAACCTCGATCTGATCGTGGCCAACGACGTCACCGCGGACGGCGCCGGCTTTGATCACGACACCAATATTGTTTCGCTTTTCTCGCGTGATGGCCGCGAGATCAATTTGCCAAAAATGAGCAAAGCGGATGTCGCCCAACGCATCCTCGATGAAGTTGTTCGCCTCCGTAGCTCGCAACGAACCAAGCAGGCTACGCGCCTTTCGGCGGTCTGATTTCTGCCATGACCGGCCCCCTCTCCGAACAGCTTCAGCAGAAACTTTCTTCCCGACTACGGTTCTATCAGGACATCGGCATTAGCGAATTTTTCCTCGACCGCGTCGTCACATCATCAATTTATCCGAATTACATTTCTCAACTCGACGCCGTCGTTTCTTCACAACCACTCGGGTTTTCTTATGAGGCTCCCGAAACGATGATCAATTCGCCCGTTCCTACCCCACTGCTAACCGCGGTTCCGAAACTTATGGAAGGCTCTCTTCAGACCATTCGCGAAGATATCGGCGATTGCATCCGCTGCAAGCTGCACAAGGGCCGCAACAAAATTGTTTTTGGTGATGGCAGTTCCAAAGCCAGGCTGCTTTTCATCGGCGAAGGCCCGGGACGAGACGAGGACTTGCAGGGCTTGCCCTTCGTGGGCCGTGCCGGCAAACTCCTCACGCAAATGATCGAAGCCATGGGGTTGCGCCGCAGCGATGTGTATATCTGTAACGTGGTGAAATGCCGCCCACCCGAAAATCGAGCTCCCGAAAAAGATGAAGTCGCGGCCTGCTCGCCATTTTTGTTTCGCCAGATTGATCTGGTTGCGCCGCAGGTAATCGTTTGCCTCGGCAGCATCGCGGCGCAAACGATTCTGGAAACCACTCGAGGTATCTCCCAATTCCGCGGCCAGTGGCTTGAATTCCGCGGCCGAAAACTCATGGCTACCTACCACCCCGCCTATTTGTTGCGCAATCCCGCCGCTAAAAGCGAAGTGTGGAAAGACCTGCAGAGAGTAATGACTGAACTGGGCCTGGAAGTAAAAAAGACTAAGCCTGCGCGAGCTTGAGCACCCGGCAAAAGCTCCCATCGCCAAAAGTAATTGCTCGCCACACTGCGCAATAAGCCGTAGCGATGAGAAACTAGGTTCATGGGAATTCTGCTCGGCCTGCTCACGGCCCTCACGTGGGGCGGCTCGGATTTTCTCGCGCGCTTCGCCACTCACCGCATCGGTACGCTGCGCGCCATGTTTTACATGCAGGCCACCGGCCTGGTGCTGCTGAGTATTTGCTTACCGTGGCTAGGTGGCTGGGGACATTTGCACGATGGCTCGGGCTGGCAACCGTGGGCGTGGGGAATTTTTGCCGGTTGTATTAACGCATTTTCCACGCTGACGCTGTATCGCTCTTTCGAAGTTGGAAAAATGGCGGTGGTCGCTCCACTATCGGCCAGCTATCCGGCGTTGACGGTAATTTTGTCTTTGCTTTCCGGCGAACGCCTCACTATTGCGCGCAGCGCCGGAATCATATGCACCATGCTCGGCATCGTGATTGTTGCTCGCGGTGAACAGGCTCCGCACAAAGATGATGTGGAAGCCAACGCCCGCAGCGGCAAAGGTCTCGGCTGGGCACTGTGTTCCGCCGTGGGATTCGGGGTGCTCTTCTGGCTGCTGGGAAATCACATTGTGCCGCGCGTCGGAGCTCCGCAAACGGTGTGGATGATTCGGCTCACATGCGTGTTCATCACCGGGACAATTTTGATGCTGGTGAAGCAGTCGGTCGCGCTGCCGCGCGGCCCGGTGCGCTGGTACGTGTGGGGCATGGGCCTGCTCGACACTGGCGCGTTCGTGGTCAGCAATCGCGGCATGCAGCTTGAGCAAGTCGCCATCGTCAGCGTGCTCGGTTCGCTTTACGGCGCCGTCACCGTGGGCCTCGCAGCAATTTTCTTGAGGGAGCATGTTGCCAAATGGCAGTGGGCCGGCATCGCCACCATTTTTGCGGGTATTCTGCTGATCAGCTTGTAGCCTGTCAGTCCTTCACGCCGGTAACAGATTCAGATTCACATCGCCTGCTAAACTAAGCGCGCCACATGAAACAAACCTTCTGCAACGTTGCGCTGCCCGTGCCGCTGCGAACGACCTTTACGTACGCGGTGCCGGACTCATTGCGTGAAGCGGCGCTTCCAGGCAGTCGTGTACTCGTTCCATTCCGCAACAAATCCATGGTCGGCGTCATCACTAACCTTCCGGAGCGCGCTCCGGAAAAGGCAAAAATCCGCGACATCTCCAAAGTCCTGGACATCGTTCCCGCGCTTACGCCGGCCTTGTTGGAACTTGGCTATTGGATCTCCGGCTACTACCTCGCGCCTGTCGGGGAAGTTTTCCGCGCCATGCTTCCGCCCATCACCGAGTTGCGCGCGCAGCAGCAGATATTCATCACAAGCGCCGGGAAGCGTGCAATTAACGAACACGCTGTGACACTGGGCCGCGATTTCGAAGCACAAGAAAGTTCGCTGCTGTCAAAATTGTTAGACAAAGATGGCAGTTTAACCGCGTCCGCATTGGAAGCACTTGGCGTAAACGCGAAAACCCTGCAGCGGCTGAGCCGCCGCGGTCTCATCGAGATTCGCCAGAGCCTGTTGGCGCGCAAACAGAGAACACAAACCATTGTGGCGTGGAGAAGTGCGAAGGCTGCGGAGTCGTCCGGGAAATCACAGCCGATTGCGGAGAAATCACCAGCGCTCGCGCTCCAGGGAAAAGCACTCGACAAATTTCTCGAACAATCCAAAGGCGTTCAGGAATTGTTGCAAGCCGAACGCGGTCCGCTGCCAATGTCACTGTTACTGAAGCTCGCCGATGTGCCGCGCGGCGCAGTTGATCGTATGCTCGCTCAAGGGCTGCTCGACACTTGGGAGGAGCCCGTAGATGCTGCGGAAGATCCCTTCGACATTGGCTATGCCCCGCCGGCCCACGAGCTGAATGCCGAACAGGACGCCGCGTTCAAGCGCATTGGCGTGCGTTTTGAGTTGGGCGAATTCGGCGTGCAGTTGCTCCACGGTGTAACCGGCAGCGGAAAAACGGAAGTTTACTTGCGCGCCATTCAAGACACGCTAGCACGCCAAAAAACTGCGCTGGTGCTGGTTCCTGAAATCGCTTTGACGCTATGGATTGGCCGGCAATGCCGCGCGTGGTTCGGCGCGCGCTTCGAAGGCGTTGCCGTGCTGCACTCGGCGCTGACTGACGTGGAGCGCGCCCGCGAATGGTGGCGCGTGCGCAACGGCGATGCACGCGTAGTAGTCGGCACGCGCTCCGCGGTGTTCGCGCCGCTGGAGCGCCTCGGCCTCATCATCGTGGACGAAGAACAGGAAAACAGCTATAAGCAGGAAGAAACGCCGCGGTATCACGGCCGCGATGTCGCCATAGTCCGCGCCAAAATGGAAAATGCGTTGGCACTGCTGGGCTCGGCCACGCCTTCGCTCGAAACCTACCACAACGCCGTGAACGGAAAATACGAACTGCTTTCGCTGACATCTCGCGTCGAAAATCGCGAGCTCGCGAAGGTCGAAGTGATCGATCTGCGCCAGGAATTTCAGCAGACCCAAAAGGTCGGTTCCATCTCTTCGATTCTCCACGCAGGAATTCAGGAGTGCCTGAACGCTGGAACGCAGGCGTTGGTGCTTATCAACCGTCGCGGCTACTCCTGGTCCGTGCTGTGTCGTAGTTGCGGTGCGTCCGTGCAGTGCGCTAACTGCAGCATTTCACTGACGTATCACAAGAACAGGAATCGCCTGGAATGTCACTACTGCGGCTACGTTGCGTCCGTCCCAAAAACCTGTCCGATGTGCGACTCCAAATATGTTTATTTCTTTGGCGAAGGTTCCGAGCATTTGGAAGAACGGCTGCGCAAGGAATTTCCGGCCGCACGCATCGCGCGACTCGACCGTGACACCACACGTACCAAGCGCCAATATCAACAAACTCTGGGAGCTTTCGCCGCGGGAGCCCTCGATATCCTCGTCGGCACACAAATGCTTGCCAAGGGTCACGACTTTCAGCGTGTCACGCTCGTCGGCGTAGTTTCCGCCGACGGTTTGCTGAGCATGCCGGACTTTCGCGCCGCGGAGCGCACCTTCCAGTTGCTCACGCAGGTTGCCGGACGCGCCGGGCGCGGAGCGTTGCACGGGCGTGTACTGATCCAGACTTTCTATCCCGACCATTACGCCATTCAGGATGCCGTGCAGCAGGATTACCTGGCGTTTTTCGAAAGGGAGACGAATTTTCGTCGCACCATGGGCTATCCGCCGTTTACTTCACTTGCCAATGTGATCGTCCGCGGTACCAATCTCGAAAAAGCCATTCGCTGGTCTCGGCAACTCTCGGAATATTTCTCGCCGCACAATGGCAAGGGCTCACGGATTCTCGGCCCTGCCAGCGCTCCGCTGGCGCGCTTGAAGAAAGAACACCGTTTTCAGTTTTTGTTGAAGTCGCCAAGGCGATCGGTGTTGACGAAACTGCTCACCGGAGCTCTCGATTATTGCGAGACCAAGGAGATACCGGACACGGCCGTCCTCGTAGACATGGATCCGTTAAACTTGATGTGAGAAATTATGGATGAACTTGTTTTCTTCGCCAGAAAAAATAGGCCGGCAGTCCCAGTAAAAAAATCCAAAACGCAACTTTCAAGTAGACGAACTGCTGCGCATCGCTGAACGCCAGAAATACTGCGTTTCCCACGATGGCGGCCGCTACCAGGACGAAAATCAGAGGCGTCCACGGATACCCGGGCACGCGGTAGGGAATCGGCAATCCTTTGGAAGCGCGCCGTATGGGGAAAATGGCCGCTGCGCCCAGGCCGTAGAAAATCCATCCGATAAAAATGGCGCCGGACGCCAGCTCCGCAAACTTGCTGGCGCAGGCAAGCACCGCGGACCATACACCAAGCGCCACAATGGCGTACGCCGGTGTTTGAAACCGCGGGTGCACTTCCGCCAACTTCTTAAAGAACAAATTGTCGTTGGCCATGGCGTAAAAAACTCGTGGAGCCGTGAGCATTACACTGTTTGTGGCACTGAAGGTTGAAATTAAAATCGCGATGGCTACGATTTTCCCTGCCCAAGGTCCCAGAACCACGCCCACGGAATCGGCGGCAATCGCGTCGCTCACGGTGGCCGCCGCGGGGCCCAGGGCCACGAGATAGGCGAGTACCGCGACCAGATACAAAATCATCAGGAACAGCGAACCCATCAGAAACGCTTTGGGAAATGTTTTCTGCGGCTTTACCACTTCGCCTGCGCTGTACGTTCCGAATTGCCATCCTTCGTAAGCCCACAGCACCGCAATCATCGCCAATCCAAAATTGGAAAGCACGGAGGGTCCGTGTTCTGAGACTCCCATAGCGGGCGCCAAATCCCCTCCGTGGTGCCCGAGTGACAGCAACACGGCGCCAAGAATTGCCACCATCGCCACTTTTGTCAGCGTCGTCCAGTTTTGCAGGTCGGAACTTTTTCGCGTGCCCCACACATTCACGGCCGTTACCACCGCAATCATCGCTACGCCCACAATGCCGGAGGCGAAGTACGACATCGGAATTATTTCTGACAGGTAGCGAGTGAACGCGTGCGCCAGCGCGGCAATCGTGCCACTGGCAATGACCAGTAATAGGCTCCACCCGTAAAGAAATGCTGAGGCCCGGCCAAAACCGTCACGGATGTAGCAGTACAACCCGCCCGCTTCGGGATTGGCAGCGGCCAGCTCCGCATACGTGAGCGCCCCGAGCAGGGAGAGAATTCCACCAAACAACCACACCAGCAGCGAGAGCCCGACCGAGCCGTCCACGCGCCGCAGAATCAGACCGGGCGTAAGAAAAATCCCTGAACCTATTACGGAGCCGATGAACAAAAACAATAAGTCTTTCAGGCTCAGGGTTCGAAGGAGTGGGGGCATAAGAAGAGAAGGCTGCGCTATAAATATTTCACCAAGTCAGGAAGCATGATAACCGCAGTTGCGCCGCGGTCAACGATAACTTCAACGAGCGCTGCGTTTTTACTAGCTGGATATTGGTGCGGGCATAAAACAGAGGAAAAATATCAGCAGCGCCAGTGCCGCTGCAAAACGGCGGTCGGGATCGAGCGGGGTATCGTCGTACACCGGAGCGCTGCGCAAGAACCGCAGTCCAAACAACAACGCCCCCCAGATGTACCAACCCGACCAATGCCGCAGAAATCCCAGCAGAAGCAGCAACACCGGCAGCATGATCGAGACCAATCGGTGAGTGCGAACGCTCAGCGCGCGTAAAATATGGCCGCCATCCAGTTGTCCCGCGGGTAGAAGGTTTAGCGACGTCGCAAACAGACCTACCCACGCAGCGCGTCCGACCGGATGCAGCAGCACGGTGTTCACAGCCACCCCCGGGTGAAATATCCTGGATAGAAAGTGCAATATCAGCGGCACACCAAAAATCACATTGGAGTCACCGGGATCCGAGAGGCCTGGTACGATCTTGGCGTGCATCACGCCGTAAATCAGTGCGGGAATGGCGAACAAAAATCCTACGAATGGACCAGATGCGCCCACATCAAACAGCGCGCGCGTATTTCGAATCGGCGAACGCAACAAAATGAATGCACCAAATGTTCCAATCAGCGTAGGCGCGGGAATGAAAAATGGATAGCTGGTGCGAATGTAGTGGTGGCGGCACGCGAAATAATGTCCCAGTTCGTGCGCCAGCAAGATGGTCATCAACGTAGTCGCGAAAGGCAATCCGCCCAGCAACGCGGCGGGATGCTGGTACAGCAGCTTGAATGAATGGACAAACTCATCCACTGAAACCGATTCGTTGTGCGCGAACGCCACCGCGAATTGCGTTCCCGCCGCCAGGCAACTGCACAGCGTTACCACGAATAGCGCTCCCGCCACTACCAGGCTTTTGCGAGAAGGCCGCAGCCGCGCGCCGGTGTAGTACGAACGCAGTGCCGGAACGTTTCGCCAATCGAACGGCGGGCGAAACGGGGGCGCGGTACTTTCTGGGATTTGCGTGGCCACCGGGGGAACCTTGGAAGCCACCAGTACAGCACACTCCGGACAGCTCTGCCACTCGATGGCGCGAGCCGATGTCCAATTTGAAAGTTAGCCGCTCGCTTAAACTTGCGTTACTCGGCGGGTTTCGTGCCTTCCAGTCCTTGCAGTTCCTTGCCGGGCTTGAACCTCACGGCTTTTCCTGGCGGGATGCTGACTTCTTCACCGGTGCGCGGGTTACGCCCGATGCCGGTTTTGCGCGGTTTCACACTGAACACGCCAAAGCGCCTCAACTCGATGCGTTGACCCTTACCGAGTGCAGTCTTCAATGATTCGAAAACTGTCTCTACAGCTTGCTCGGCCTTGGTGCGGCTGATATTTGTCTTCGTCACCACCGCATTTACGATGTCCAGCTTGATCAAACGAGCCTCCCGCGTGCGTTGGCAGATGCTAGAGCGTGCGCCTCAGGTTGTCAAGACGCGATGGCCTACACTACACTGCTGTTCCTTTGTGGCGCTGTCAATCTAGTTTGCCCAGGGATTTGTTTTGTGGATTTTCTAGGTGCCGCAAACAAATTTCTAGATGTTAGCTTTCCCAGGAGGAGTGGATGTCCGTCAAGCCAGACCGCTGGATCCGGCGCATGTCGCTGGAGCACAAAATGATCGAGCCCTTCACCGATCGTCAGATGCGCGAAGGCGTCATCAGTTATGGGGTCTCGTCTTACGGCTACGACATCCGCGTGGCCGATGAATTTCGCATCTTTACCAACGTCAACTCTACTATCGTGGATCCCAAGCATTTTGATGCACGCTCCCTGGTGGACTATAAAGGCGACGTCTGCCTGATCCCGCCCAATTCTTTTGCGCTGGCGCGTTCCATCGAATATTTTCGAATCCCGCGCAACGTGCTGACCATTTGCCTCGGCAAATCCACTTACGCGCGCTGCGGCATCATCGTGAACGTGACGCCGTTCGAGCCCGAGTGGGAAGGTTTCGTGACTCTCGAAATCAGTAACACCACACCGTTGCCCGCGAAAATTTACGCCAATGAAGGTTTGTGCCAGGTGATTTTCTTCGAATCCGACGAAGACTGTGAAATCAGTTACAAAGACAAAAAAGGCAAGTACCAGTCGCAGGCCGGCATCGTGTTGCCACGCCTCTAGCTTCTGGTGAAATTTTTAATTCATTGCCGGTTCGATGGGAATCAACTTGACCGCTGGCACTGTGCCTTCCAGCGGATAACCTGCGTCGCGCCAAGCTTCCAGGCCGCCCTGCAGCGGCCTGATCCGTTTGATTCCTTGCTTTCTTAGGAGCAGCGCCACACGGGCGCTGGTTGCTTCATTTGGTCAAGTACAGTAGAGAATTACGTCGCGGTCGCGCGGCAGGCGATCATTCTTTTCCTGCAACTCCGTGGCGTCCATGCGGAATGCGCCAGGAATTGTCTGTGGGTCCGCCTCGAAATCCATAGAGTGCCGCAGATCCACGATGACAATCGGTTCGCCGCCGTCGATTTTCCCCTTCAACTCGTTCGCAGTGATGCGCGAAATTCTCAACTGCCGCAAAAATCTTTGCCGCCCGATGAATTTGTAGGCAATGTACAGCCCGAAGGCGGTGACGAGAATCACGCCCATGCGTCCGCCGAGAGACTCAATGCGTTCCGCTATGCGTTCGATCTGGCCGCTGAAAATGTAACCCGCGCCCAGGAACGATCCCGCCCACAGCAGCGTGCCCAGGGCATCGAACATCAGGAAACGCCGCGCGCTCATGTGGAAGACGCCCGCGAGCGGAGGCGCCACCGTGCCTAATCCGGGAAGGAATTTCGCGAAAATCAGCGAGCGTGAGCCCTGCTTCGAGAAAAGCCCCTCGGTTCGCCGCACACAGGAGTCCGGCTCCAGCGAAATCTTGCACAGCAACTGCAGGATCTTGATGCCTTTGACTCTGCCCAGCGTGTACCAAAGAGAATCCGCGCACACCGCCGCAAACATCGTCACGCTCAACGCGAAAACAATGTTCATGCGGCCGGTGCCGGCTAAAGCTCCGGCAGCCAGTAGGAGCGGAATGGAAGGAACTGGAAGGCCGATTTGTTCGACGAAGACCCAGCCAAGCAGAACCACGTAACCATGCCGGACCAGGAATTCAAGTGTGCTGTTCATCAGGGCCGATAGAATTTACTACGATTTACGGGATGAAGGGCGCCTTCTGTCCCCATTTGCTGGACATTACGAATGTTGAAAGCGCTTTGCGAGTTCGCGGAGCAACTTCCCGATCACGCAACGGTTGGGGTAGGGACTCCGGGTCACCAGGGTAGCCAATGGCGATGGCCGCTAGCGGTTCCCAGCCCGCGGGAATTTCAAAAACCTGCCGAGCCTTTTCCGCGTCGAAGCCCGCCATCTGATGCACGAACAATCCTCGAGACGTGGCCTCCACGGTCAGCCACGCGCTGGCTGCGCCGACATCATATTGTGCGTTGCGATTCGCTGAACCGGATTTCGCGAACACCAACGCTGCGACGGCCAATGCCAGCACCGGAGCATTTTTCGCCCACGAAGAGTTGGCAGGCACCAGCACGCTGACCAACTTCTCGAAGGCTTCGGCGTCTTCTTTCCTGGCGACGATGTATGCCCAAGGCTGCTCGTTGCTGCTTGATGGCGCCCAGCGTGCCGCCTCAAAAATACTTTGCAATACATCCGCGGCCACCGCCTTGTCGCTGAAAGCGCGCGGGCTCCATCGCTCGGTTGCGATGTCGTGAATCGGAAAATCAAATGGCGTTCGCTTATGCATGATTGGTTGAATCCTTTCTCTGGCAAATCTTCATGGAAAGCGAATAACCTTCTGCCCACGCGCTGACTTTCACGTGGGCATGTCCGCGTAATCCCGCTGTGGTTATTTCGCGACCTGCTTAGTCATTTCCGCGTCAATGTTGATGTTGACGTCGTCGCCGACCACCACGCCGCCGTTGTCCAGCGTGGCATTCCATTTCACGCCGAAATCCTGGCGATTAATCTTGGTGGTGGCATTTGCCGCAGCACGCTGATTGCCCCACGGATCTTTCACCGGCGCTGTGGGACCGTCGACGTCCAGCACCACTTCTTTGGTTGTGCCGCGAATGGTCAGGTCGCCCGTGACGCGCAGCCTACCCGGCGCAACTTGCTCAACTTTCTTGGATTTGAAGGTCATGGTAGGGAAGTGCTCCACGTCAAAGAAGTGGTCGCTGCGCAAATCCTTATCGCGCCCTGGTTCGCGCGTGTCCACAGTGGACACATCAATGATTACATCCACTGTGGACTTGGTGACGTCCTGATCGTCAAGTATCACCGTGCCGTTCACCTTGCTGAACCCGCCGCGCACCGTCGAAATCGCCATGTGCCGAACAGAGAATTGTGCGGCACTGTGCTGCGGATCAATTTTCCATGTGGAGGTGGCCGCCGGCGCCGGCAGGTTGAACATCAACGCCATCGCTGCCAGGACCGTCAGCTTCAGTAATTCTTTCCTCATAATTTGCTCCTTTAAAGTTTTCGATTCTTGGGAGTGTTCGTTTGTTCCGGTTCGCAACCCACCTTCGCTCGCTGCTGTTCGGCTTGCAGTTCTGCGAGCATTGCCGCCAGTGTGCTGAGTTTTTTTGCCGATAAATGCCGGAACTGTTTCTGGTGCAGTTCGCGCACTGGCTGGTCCAGGGTCTTCAAAATCTGGAGCCCGCGAGCGGTCGCGAAAGTCTTGACCACCCGTCGGTCGTCGCTCTGTCGTTCCCTGGTAATCAGCCCGCGCTTTTCCATGCGGTCCAGCAATCGCGTAATGTCTGGATCGCGCGAAATCATACGCTCGCCAATTTCACGACACGCCAGTCCTGCAGACCCCGCCCCCCGCAAGATTCGCAGTACGTTGTACTGCGCTCCGGTCAGTCCGGCGGCCTTCACCACTAGTTCCGCCTCGCCGCCAAAAGTGTCGGCCACGCGCATGAAGGCGATAAACACAGCAGCTTCGGTCTCGACGGAAGGGGGCGACGCTTTGCCTCGGGCCTTCATGGCTACACTATAGTTGTTATAACGACTATTGTCAAACCTAATGTTCGCGTCCGCAGGTCAGGACTTCGCGGGCTTACTCAGCGGTCTTATCTGTACCTGGCTGACAAAACTCCTGGGGCCCTGCGTCACGATCATCTCTACTGCGTGCGCGACGTCGTTCGCGCTCAGCACTTTCGAGGCATCCTTCGGGCCGCTCCCTGAAAACTCCGTCGCCACGCTTCCCGGACAAACCGTGCTCACCCGAATCCCATACGTCCGCAAGTCTTCCGCCATGCATGCTGAAAGGCCTTGCACGCCCCACTTGGACGCGCAGTAAATGCCGCCGCCTGCGAAGGCATTCAGCCCGGCCAGCGAGCTGATATTGACGATGTCACCGCCGTTGCGCGCGATCATAGCCGGTACAACCGCTTTGGACATGAGAAACATACTCTTGAGGTTGGTGTTTATAACCTTGTCCCAGTCTTCTTCCGACTTCTCATGTGTCGGACCAAATACGCCTATGCCCGCATTGTTGACGACAATGGATACAGGACCCAACGCCGCCTCGGTCTTCGCCACTAGGGCCTCGACATCGGCTCGCAGCGTGACATCAGCGACGTGCGCGAACACGCGCGCGCCGAACTTCGTCAATTCGGCGCTGGCCTGGTTGAGTGTTTCGGAGTCCCGACCGCAGATGGCCACGGCGGCTCCCAGCGCTGCGAGCCGCGCGGCGATGGCCCGTCCAATGCCCCTGCTACTGCCGGTGACCAGTGCGACAGCGTGGCCCAGCGGCCGCTCGCTGCGATTTTCTGCACTTGCCTCTTGTGTTGGTTGCATCAAATTCTTCCTCGTCCAAGCCACACTTTTTGTGCGAAACTCATCTTAACATTGGAGGCTTACATCAGGTCCCCAGACGGTCACCGGTCGGCAGGTACGACGGCTCTTCACACAAGTCCCCAATAGTTTAGGTATCATGCAGGTAACGACTTGCGGAGGCTTGGCGTCTTCCCTATAATCCCAGAGTTTTCCGGACACTATAGAGAAGTTCCGGGCAGCAATGACCCGGTGGCAAGGGAATAGAATCCCAGTGGTTGGAGTTTGAGCGAGGAGAAATCGGAATGAACGGCACAAATAAGATAGCGGGCCTCGCGATCGTCGCGGCGCTTTTTCTCAATCTCGGGGTAGCACCCGCCGGTCACGCGCAGACGCCGCAAGCTGCGCCTGCTGGCCAGGATGCCGCAGCCGCCAAGCCGCAGTACACCATGGCGGAATACAACGCTTACCAGGCCGCCGCGGCGGAAAAAAATCCCGCGCAGCAAGTAAAGGCGCTGGACGATTTCGTCTCTAAATATCCGAACTCCGCCTTGCTGATTTATATTTACCCGCTTTATTACCAGGCATACAGCCAGCTTAAAAATTATCCTAAAGTAATCGAGAACGCCGATAAGGTCGTGGCTCTTAACGAAAAGGTTGACGCCGGCGCGCGTTACCAGGCTTTGTACGCTCGCGCTTTTGCGTACAACGCGATTATTGCTGATCCTACGCAAGCTAAAACCGGCGCCATGGATGCGGCCCTGGCCAAGAGCGCCCTGGACGCCGCCGTTGCAGGCCTGAAGGCACTCGATGAAGTAAAGAAGCCCGAGTCCATGACCGACGACGCCTTCGCCACCCAGAAAAAGCAAATCCAGATCTATTTCAACGGTACTGCGGCGCAAGCGGCCATGATTCAGAAGGACAACGCTTCGGCCATTACCTATTACAAAGCCGTGTTGGTCCTGAATCCTGATGATGCCATCACCAGTTACCGCCTGGGCCTCGCCTATATGGCCATGACCCCTCCGCAGCAGATGAACGCTTTCTGGTCTATCGCGCGCGCGGTGACCGCCAAGGGTGCCACTCAGGCGCAGTCGGCCAAGGTGAAGGATTATTTGCGCAAGCTGATCGTTAATTACCAACAGGCTGCTTGCGAAAACCTCACCGACGCGGAGTTGAATGAACTCTTGCAGTTGGCCAGCAGTTCGCCGACGGCCCCGGACAGCTACAAGCTGCCGAGCGCTGACGACCTGACCAACGCCCGCAAAGACATGACGATGAAGTCGGTGATCGATGATCTGAAAGCCGGCGGCGATAAGGCCAAAGTCACTTGGCTCGCGGCTTGCGGCCTGGAATTCCCTGAAGTGCCCGGCAAGGTTATTGACCTAACGCCTGGCACCGATTCCGTGCAGCTTAAGGTGGCGTTTGTCACGAGTGAAGCCGAGTTTGATGCCGCTACCACTCCCAATCTCGACGTGAAGGTTGTAGGCCAACCGGAAGCGGCGAAACTCGAAAAGAACAGCGCCGTTCATTTCACAGGCACGCTGACCTCCTTCGATCCCGATCCGGCCTTCATGCTACATTGGGATAAGGCTAAAGTGAAGGACGAGGACCTGCCCAAGGAAGGTCCCGCCAAGAAACCCGCGGCGCGTCGTCCAGCCGCCAAGAAGCCTTCCTAGTCACACTTATTTTCTACCTATCCGAGAAACGGCTCCCTTAACCGGGAGCCGTTTTTTGCTTTGCGCTCGGGAAATTTCACAGTCGCGGCCAGTTGCATACCGCTCCTAGGCTGGAGTGATATGCTGCCGCAATCTTGGGGGCTTGCGATGCAACCAGGCTACAGGACAGTTACCGGAAAAGTATCCATCCGTAACCGTGGCCTACGGAGTGGTAACTGGAGGAGTAGGTGGACGGTAAGCTACCGGCGCGTCGCGCCTCGGTGGTAGCGGCTTCGGTACTTTCTTCTTGGGCTTCTTGATTTCTCGCCTGCCTGAATCTTTGTTTCCCATGAACCTAGTCTGCCACAAAACCCGCATTTTGAGAGAAGGGTTCGATGTCGAATTACGACCGTTCCAGTCGCATATGAACAATTAGACGGAATTAGAGGCCGTTGACTGAGAGCTTGTTGACAACTGTTTGCAAGAGGAGGATAGTGCTTAGATCCTGAATGCAATTGATTTGCAACTGAGGCGGAAAAACTGTTATGACCGAAAATCGCAAGCCGCGCAAGATAACTGCACCCGCGAAGACAAAATCTTCAGTCAATTGGCCGATAACTTACCGCTACGTCGCCATGGGCACCCTGGTGGCCTACACGGCGTTTGGCGCGACGAAGGTGGCGCTGGGACGACTACCTCATGGTGCCTCGATCGGCGGTCGCGCGCGGGCCAACGCAAATTCGGACAGCACCTCTGGTCCGAAAACCGGAGAACAACCGAAAGGAACTGCGGCCGCCGACAGATCCGCGAGACACTTCGACATTCCCGCCGGCTCTCTGGATTCCGCTCTAGCCGCATTCGAAAGCGTCACGCAGGTGCATGTTATTTTCAGCGAGGAAGGCATCCGCTCGCTGTCCTCCGATGGCGTGCGCGGCTTGTACACCAGCGAGCAGGCTTTGGTGCGACTGCTGGAAGGTTCGGGCGTCAGCTACCGTTTTACGGCACCTGGCGAAGTGACGCTTAAACTTTCCGCGAATTCGACGTCTGTTGAAGTCACTGCGGATACTTTGCCGATGGTCGCATCGCCGAAGTATACGGAACCGCTGATGGAAGTGCCGCAGTCCATCAGCGTGGTGCAGAAACAAATCCTGGAAGATCAGGGAACGACCACGCTGCGCGACGCGCTTCGCAATGTGGCGGGCATCAGTCTGGCGGCAGGCGAAGGGGGAGCGCAGGGAGACAATCTGACCATTCGCGGCTTTACGGCGCGCAACGATATTTTCCTGGACGGCATGCGTGACTTCGGCAGCTACTATCGCGATTCGTTCAACTACGAAGCCGTGGACGTGCTGCAAGGGCCCACATCCGTAACGTTCGGACGCGGTTCGACTGGTGGAGTTGTAAACCAGGAAAGCAAAGTGCCGGTGGACCAGCACTTCATCGAAGGCACATTGGTTTTTGGAAGCGACGCGACACGCCGCATCACCGCAGACATCAACCAACCGCTCGGACAAGAAACAGCATTGCGTCTAAACGTAATGGGCGTGGACGGAGGTGTAGCTGGACGCGACATTGCAGAAAACCGACGCTTCGGTGTGGCGCCTTCGTTGGCTTTTGGGCTGGGGACTAATACGCGCGTGACGTTGAGCTACCTGCACGAAGGTGCCGACGATACACCCGACTACGGTGTGCCCTGGCTGTTCAGCGGACCTGCGCCTGTGGACCGCTCGAATTACTACGGCTTCGAAGACGGGAATTATCTGCGCACCAACGTGGATATTGCCACTGCCCGGGTGGAGCATGACGTCAATTCATCTATCAAACTGCGGGACCAGGCGCGCTACGGCCACTATCGCCGCGGCGTGCGAATTACGGAACCCCGAGTTGCTGGCACGCCTACCGTAGATACGCCGCTCGAAGACCTTAATGTGACGAGGAACCAGATCGCCGTGGACAGTCTGGAGACCTTTCTCGACGACCAACTGGATGCCACTTTCAATTTTCGTACCGGTCTCATCAAGCACTCACTGGTGGCTGGTGTAGAAGGCGGCCGCGAAACATCCAGCCCCACGCGCTTTGCGTGGACTAACGTTCCGGGTGACAGTTTGCTGAATCCGGATGAGTCCGACGCGTTCACCGGAAATTCCGCGGTAAGCTCCGACGTGCACGCCACGGCGGTCAGTGTGGGCGCTTACGTGGTGGACACTTTGAAATTTGGCACGCGCGTGGACGTGATCGGTGGCTTGCGCTGGGATCGCTTCGACACCAGCTACAATTCGCAGTCGCCTACGGCCGCGCCGGCGCAGTTTAGCCGCGTGGATCAACAGCCGAGTTATCGCGCTGCGCTCGTCTACAAGCCGGTACACTACGGCAGCATATATTTCGATTACGGCACATCTTTCAATCCTTCCGCAGAAACTTTTGCGCTGACCGCCGGTACGGCGAACCTGGGGCCGGAAAAAAATCGCACTTTTGAAGTTGGCACCAAGTGGGACCTGCCAAACAAAAAACTCTCCGTGGAAGGCGCGCTCTTCCGAACCGAAAAGCAGAATGCCCGGGAAACTTCTCCGACCGATCCGCTGCTGGTGGTGCTGGCAGGAAACCAGCGAGTGAACGGCGTGCAGGTGGCGGTGACGGGACACCTGACGGATCGTTGGCAATTGCTTTCAAGTTACGCGTATCTGGATGGAAAAGTAGTGAGCTCGCAATTTTTTCCCGGGGCCATTGGCGCGCAGCTCGCCAACGTGCCGAGGAATACCTTTAACGTGTGGAGCACCTACCGTCTGCCGTGGAAGCTCACGGTCGGCGGCGGATCACAGTTCGTGGACAGCCGCACGGCCAGCTCCACAGTGCCGCTCGATCCGGTAACCGGGCTGGTGAAGAAAATTCCCAGTTACTGGGTCTTCAACGCCATGGCCAGCCATCCGATCACTGAGCGCATTTCTCTACAACTAAATATGTACAACCTGGCGAATCGCTACTACTTCGATGAACCGCATCCCGCGCACCTCATTCCCGGTCCGGCGTTCACGGCGCTCGTTGGTCTGAATTTCAAATTTTAGAGCGGGGGAAAATGCTGCTGACTATCCCGAACGTGTTGAATGCCGAGCAAGTTTTCCATGCGACCGAAGTCTTGCAGGCCGCCGAGTGGGTCCACGGCCGTGTCACCGCGGGTCACCAGTCCGCACGCGCCAAAGACAACATGCAACTGCCGGAAGGGGGCTCGGCTGCGCGTGAATTGGGAGAAATGATCCTGAACGCGCTGGGACAAAATGCGCTGTTTATTTCCGCGGCGCTGCCGCTGAGAGTTTTTCCGCCTCTGTTCAATCGTTATGAAGGCGGCCAGTCGTTCGGCACGCACGTGGATAATGCGCTGCGGCAGATTCCGGGCACCGGCCATCGCATCCGCACGGACATCTCCGCCACGCTTTTTTTTGCGCCGCCGGATTCCTACGATGGCGGCGAACTGATTGTGGAAGATACCTTTGGCATACACAGCGTGAAATTGCCGGCAGGGCACATGGTAATCTATCCGGCCTCCAGCCTCCATCACGTGAAGCCAGTGACGCGCGGTGCGCGCATCGCTTCCTTTTTCTGGATTCAAAGCATGGTGCGTGACGACAGCCAGCGGACTTTGCTGTTTGATCTCGATACCGCCATTCAGCACGTAAACCAAATCACCTCGGAGTCCACGGCCAGCGTGCGCCTGACCGGCGTGTACCACAATCTGCTGCGGCGCTGGGCGGACGCTTGACAGGATCCGCAGCCGAGCACCCATGAATTTCCGCAAAGTTGTTTTCTGGTGCCATCTCATCGTCGGATGCCTCGCGGGAATCGTCATCCTGGTGATGTGCATCACCGGCGTTCTGCTTGCTTACCAACGACAGATTATTCATGTTGCCGAGCGCCGCTTTGTCGTCGCGGATGCGCCGAGTTCTCCGAGGTTGCCGCTCGAGAAGCTGTTCGAAAGTGTCCACGAGGTGGAACCGGATATCCCCACGAGCGTCATCTGGCGCGCTGAACACGGAGCCCCCGTGGAGATGTTTTTCAGTCGCGACCGATCGTTGCTCGTAAATCCCTACAATGGCGCAGTGGTCGGCAGGGGAGCCGTCGGTACGCGCGCATTCTTCCATAAAGCAGAGGACTTCCACCGCTGGCTGGCGGTCGCCGCTGCTCATCGCGCGGGCGGTCGAACCATCACCGGTGCGTGCAATCTTGGCTTTCTTTTTTTGGTTCTTTCGGGACCATATCTATGGCTACCAAGAACATGGTCGCGTGCTGCGCTGCGGGCCGGTTCCTGGTTCAACGGAAAACTAACGGGCAAAGCGCGCGATTTCAATTGGCACAACGTCGTTGGTTCTTGGTGCTGCATTCCGCTGGCGGTAATCGTGGTGTGTGCGGTGGCCATGTCATACCCGTGGGCTAACAACCTGGTTTATCGCGTGACCGGCAATGCGCCACCGCCCGCGCAGAACGCTAACCGCGGTGAGGCCGGTGCCGACGCTGGCCGGCCAAGAAAAAATGCTGCTGCCATCCTTGCTTCCTGGGCTGGGCTGGAGGCTCTGCGCGTTCGCGCCGAACAGCGTGTACCGGATTGGCAAACGATCTCTTTGCGATTGCCAGCGTCCGCGGATGCCCAGGCGGTGTTCACCATCGATTCAGGATCGGGAGGGCGGCCCGACAAACGCGCGCAGCTCACCTTCGATCGCAAAAGTGATGCCGAAGCCAAGTGGGAGCCTTTCTCCAGCTACAACAGTGGTCGGCGCGCTCGCGCCTGGATGCGATTTGCGCACACCGGTGAAGCTGGCGGTGTCGCCGGACAGACGATAGCGGCAACCGTGAGCTTGGGCGGTGCGTTCCTGGTATGGACGGGATTGAGCCTTGCAATCCGGCGGCTCTGGGCACGCATCACGCGGTGAAGTGTGCGCGAATCTGCAAGCGATTTGGAGGCGCGGGTGGGATTCGAACCCACGAATGGAGGTTTTGCAGACCTCTCCCTTGGGCCACTTGGGTACCGCGCCGAACTTTTGAGTATAGCAAACTGGCGAACATTTCTATCGCGCCCCGCGGGCGAGCCCTCTGGACGTTGACGCCTACTTTTTCTCGGATGCCAGCGGGAAATCGATTTTGGTTTCGCGCAGGAAGCGGGCGGACTCTTCCGGCGGCGTCGGATTGATGTAAAAGCCCGTGCCCCATTCGAAGCCCGCGACCTTGGTGAGCTTAGGAATGATTTCGATGTGCCAGTGGTAGTGATCGTTGATTTCTTCGCCGATAGGCGAAGTGTGGATCATGAAATTGTAAGCGGGGCGGTCGAGCACGGCGTCGAGGCGCATGAGCGTGTCTTTCAGCATGCGCGCGAGACTCCCATAAATGGAGCTTTGATTGTTTTCGTAGGACGAGCCATGCGCTTTGGGCAGCAACCACATTTCAAAAGGAAAACGCGGTGCGTACGGCGCCAGCGTGATGAAGTGCTCGTTCTCACCGATAACGCGTTCGCCCGTGTCACGCTCCTGGCGAATAATGTCGCAGAAAATGCAGCGTTCTTTTTCGTCGTAGTAGTGCCAGCAGCTATCCACTTCTTCGCGCACGCGCCGCGGAACGATGGGCAAGGCGATCAGTTGTGAGTGCGGATGTTCCAGCGACGCGCCTGCCGCTTCACCGTGATTCTTGAAAATCAGAATGTAGCGGAAGCGCTTATCGTTTTTGAGATCAAGCATGCGGTCGCGATAAGCCCACAACACGTCTTCTACGGCGCGCTCAGGGAGACTCGCCAGCGTGGCGGCGTGGTCCGGCGTTTCGATGATCACTTCGTGCGCACCGACACCGTTCATTTTGTCGAAGAGGCCTTCGCCTTCGCGGTCCAGGTCGCCTTCGATGCCCAGAGCGGGAAACTTGTTAGGTACCACCCGTATCTTCCAGCCGGGCGTGTTTATTGCGCCGCCGCTGCGACCGTAGACCAGAATTTCCGTAGGCGTCTTGGCTTCGCTACCCGGACAGAACGGACAATTCTTGCCGTTGGCAGCGATCACGCTTTCGCGTAGAAATTCGTTGGGGCGCTTGCCGCGTTCGGTGGAAATGATGACCCAGCGGCCGGTAATAGGATCCTTGCGCAGCTCAGGCAATGACGCCTCCTCGACAGTTTCTAAATCGGGCTCGGGGGATGGGCACCCCGTACTGTTGATAAATTGTACCGCGATTGCGCTGCGGCCGGCCCGCCGGGGCCCGCGGAAATGCACCGGGAGCGTTATCGTTCATTTAGGGCACTGGTAGTAGCCGCAGAGAGGGTCATTTCAGCGGCGGAGTTGCGGACCGAAGGCGTCTTTGTGCAGACGCACATTCGGCGGGTGACCGGGCACATTGTCGATGGCCAGGACGTCGAATCGCGCCCGGCCATCACTGATGCGACGATCGGCCAAGAAACGTCGTGCGGTACGGATCAGCATGCTTGCTCTGGCAGTGTCTCGGAAATGGCGCCGCGATCTTCGCGAAGGGGACGAGTGCGAACTTCCACAAAGGCCATCGTTTCGCCGTGGTAGCCTAGCGGGTCGAGTTCGCCTTTCAATCCGTGCGGCATGTAGTTTTTGGCGACGAAGATGAAGGCATGACGACGCAGGTACCAGTCGGAGTAGGTTTCCCCGCGCATGCTGGTGCGACGGGCTTTTTCTTTTTGAAATGTCCCCTGTGCTGGAGGTTGTGGTTGCCGCGCCGCCGATGCGGGATCGGGGGCTTCGCGCAGACCGCGGCGAGGGCTCCAATGCACCACATAAAAAATCAAGCGCGAAAAAATGGCCATGATTGAATGTCGGGCGGGACGCGTAACCGCGAAGGGAGTATACAAAGAAAAATCCCGTGGCGGCCAAACTTCTGGTAGCCACGGGATTTGGTTTTGAGACGGAGGCCTAGGCTTGGGCTTCCGCTTCCTGGATGCACTTTTCAAGGATAGCGAGGGCGGCGTCGGCCTGTTGGCGGTCGATCATCAGCGGTGGCGAGAGTCGCAGAGAATTCTCCCCGGCTCCCAGGATGCACAGGCCGTGGTAGAAAGCGCGGTCCACGATTTGGTTGCGCAGGTCGGGAGCTTTTTCTTTGGTCTTCTGGTCGCGGACGATTTCGATACCGACCATCAGGCCGCGGCCGCGAATGTCGCCCACGATTTTGAATTTATCGGTCCAATTGGCGATTTTCTGGAAAATGTATTCGCCAAGCAGGCGTGCGTTTTCACGGTATTCGGATTCGATCAGGTCAAAGGTGGCCAGGCCGGCGGCGATGCACACGGGGTTGCCACCGAAAGTGGTGCCGTGCGAGCCAGGCTTCCAGTTCATCACGCTTTCGCGGGCGATGAGTGCGCCCAGAGGCATGCCGCTGGGCGCACTCATCGCCCGCGAAAGCGTATCCGGCTCGATACCGGACTTTTCGCAAGCCCACCATTGCCCGGTGCGGCCCATTCCGGACTGCACTTCGTCCACGATGAACATGATGCCGTGCTGGCGGCAGATGCGCTGCAGTTCCTGCAGGAAAAAATCAGGCGCGGGAACGTAACCGCCTTCGCCCTGAATGGGCTCTATGATGATGCCGGCGACTTCTTCGGGATCGAAGAGGCGCTTGAAGATTTGACCTTCCAGTTGCTCAAGAATCTCCGCGCCGCAGGTGTCCGCGGTATGGCCATGAGCGCAGCGGTACGCGTAAGGATAGGGAATGTGCTCGACGCCGCTGAGCAACGCACCGAAACCCTTGCGCTGTGTGGACTTTGAAGCCGTCAGCGAAAGTGAGCCCATCGAACGTCCGTGGAAGCAGCCGTAGAAGGCGATGAATTTGTCACGTTTGGTGGCGTAGCGTGCGAGCTTGATAGCCCCTTCAACGGCTTCGGTTCCGGAATTGGTGAAAAATACTTTCTTCGCTTCCGGGCCGGGAACGGTGGCAGCCAGTTTTTCCGCCAGGCGGGGCATGTTTTCGTAATAAAAATCGGTGCCGGACATGTGAATCAGTTCGCCGGCCTGTTCCTGAATGGCGGCGACCACCTGGGGATGGCAATGGCCGGTGGAGCAAACAGCGATGCCCGCGGCAAAGTCCATGAACATGTTGCCGTCCACGTCTTCGACCACCGCACCCCGTCCGCGCTTGGCCACCAACGGGTAGTCGCGCGTGTACGACGGGGACATGAACTTGGCGTCAGCCTCCAGCACCCGCTTGGCGTGCGGCCCGGGCAGCTCAGTGACTAGCTTGGGGAGCTTCCACTCTGATTTCGACGGCGCGGTGGCGAGAGATTTCGTTTTGGATTCGGGTGCGGTGATCATTTCTTCCTCCTTAAAGAAGATGGTTAGCGGTTAGGCGGAGCTTGCCGAGGGGCGAACAAGCGATTCGAGGCGAACTTACAGAATTTCCAATACGGAAGGAGGGGAAACTAATCAACGCTGTAAAGATTGGGGCGAATCTCGGCGGGAGAGAAGTTGATGGCTAGAAGTCGTAGATTTTTGGTCATTTGCGTTTCCAGCGAACACTGCCATCCCGGGAATCTTCGAGCATTATACCACGCTTTTCGAGCTCTTTACGGATGCGGTCGGAGGTGGCGAAGTCCCGCGACTGGCGGGCGGCTTGGCGTTCGGCGACCAGTTTTTCGATTTCGGAGTCATCGGAAGAGGCGTTCCCGCCGCCATAACCAAGGGCTTTCAGCTTCTCTGCGTCGTTATTTTCAAGCACAGAAAAAACCTGATCGAAGGTTTGCAAGAATTTCTGTGCGGCGGCGACGTCGGACTGTGCGAATTCACCTTTGTCCATGGCGATGTTGGCTTCGCGGACGAATTCGAACGTCGCTCCCAGGGCGCGCGCGGTATTGAGGTCGTCGGAGAGCCCGGCATCGAATTCTGAGGCGGCTTCGGCGATGCGCGCGGACATACTTTTTTGCGTGCCTTTTTCCACTGGGGCTGGAAATCTCCCCTGCGTCAGGCGATCGGCGAAATTTCGGAGGCGCTCCACGGAACTGGACGCCTGCTGCAGTCCGTCGAAGGTGAAATTCAACTGCCGACGATACGGAACGCTAGCGAGAGCAAAGCGCAGCGCCGAAGGTTTGTAACCCTTGGCGAAAAGATCACGCAGCGTATAGAAATTGCCGAGCGACTTGGACATCTTCTCGCCTTCAACGAGCAGATGTTCGGCATGCAGCCAGTATTTAACGAAGCGTGTGCCGCTGGCGGCTTCGCTCTGGGCGATTTCGTTTTCGTGATGCGGGAAAGCCAGGTCAATTCCGCCGGTATGGATGTCCAGAGTTTCGCCCAGAAACTTCATAGCCATCGCGGAGCATTCGATGTGCCACCCCGGCCGGCCTTTGCCGATGCTGGTATCCCAGAAATGCTCGCCCTCTTTCGGAGCTTTCCACAGCGCAAAGTCACGCGCACTTTCCTTTTCGTAACGGTCCACGTCAACGCGGGCGCCAGCCTGAATGCCGGTGACATCAATGTTGGAAAGCTTGCCGTAGTCGGGAAATTTCGCGATGCGGTAATAGATGGAGCCTTCGCTTTCGTAGGTGAAGGACTTCTCTCGCAAGCGCTCGATCAGCAGCACCATCGCGTCGATGTTGTCCGTCGCCCGCGTCCAGTGCTCAGGAGGTTCGATGCTAAGAGTCTTGCAGTCGTCGAAGAAAGCCTGCGCAAACTTCTCGGTGTAATCGCGAATGGAGACGTGCGCGGCCGCGGCGTTGGCGATGATGCGGTCGTCCACGTCGGTGAGGTTCATCACCTGCGTAATCTCGTAGCCACGCGATTTCAGAAAGCGTCGCAGGATGTCCTGAAACACAAACGTGCGAAAATTCCCGATGTGCGCGAAGTCATAGACCGTGGGGCCGCAGCTGTACATGCGCACTTCGTCCGGCGTTTGCGGCACGAAAGGTTCGATTTTTCCGCCCAGCGTGTTGTGCAGCTGAATCTCGGCCATGTGCTCCCAGGATGCTTTGCTGATGGTAGTTGAATCGTAGATTGTAGCTGAGGCTTTCGAAGGGGGGCAATGCGGAACGCGCGTCTATGTTCTCTTGCGGCGTAATTGCGGGTAATTGACCGCGGTAAGCTGGACCGCTTAGAGTGCTGTCTCTCTATTACTCGGGGGACGGCTTGAAAAACATGCAATTTGGCGGCGTGGTGTTGGCGTTGCTTCTCTGTGGTGCCGCGGGGGCTCAGCAAACGTCCAACACGGAAGATAACAAAGCGTTGACACCGCAGGCCGCACTGAATATTCACTTCTTGTCAGATCTGCAACTTGCGCCAGACGGTTCCCGGCTGGCGTTTGTGGTTTCTGAGGCGCCCAAGGGCGAAACAAGGATCCAGCACATCTGGGTGCATGACAAAAAAACGAACAGCACGCGGCAATTTACCTACTCCACGAAATCGGAAACTTCGCCTCGATGGTCACCGGATGGCAAGCGGCTGGCGTTCTTGTCGAACCGTGGCGGCGACGAGCAGCAGATTTATGTGATGAACAGCGGCGGAGGCGAGGCGGCCGCCCGAACTAAGGGAAAAAGTAACATCAAGAACTTTGACTGGTCGAAGGATGGGAAATACATCGCGTATATCGCACCGGATGCCAAGACCGAGGAAGCGGAGAAGAAGGAGAAAGATAAGAATGATGCACGGGTGGCCGATAAAGACGAAAAGCACCCGCGGTTGTGGCTAATGCCGGCGGATTCCGGCGATGCCCAGGCCCTAACGCCTGCGAGTTGGGAGATCAAGGAATTGGCGTGGATGCCGGACGGAGAAAGCGTTGCGGTGGCGGCCACCGATCATCCGGAATCGGATCAAAACACCGACCGGATTTTCAGCGTGCAGACTGCAGATGGCGCGATGAAGCCGCTCAGTGCGCCGCGCGGCCCGTTTGGCAAGATTGCTGTTTCACCAGATGGCAAAACGATCGCCTTCATCGGCGCTCGAGAGGGTGGCCCATCGCCCCATGATTTGATGCTGCTGCCGGTGGGGAAATCCGCGCCCCGCAACCTGACCGGACTGAATCTTGATCGCCAGATTTTTGATTACAAGTGGCTGAACGATGCTGGACTGCTCGCAATTGTCGCGGATGGATTTCATACCAGGTTGAAGAAATTTGGCGCTACCGGAGCAGTGAACGACGTGGCCGCTGCGGCGAGCGTAAATCCTTCCGCTTTCGCTGCTGCAGGTGACGGTGAAATATTTTTTGTGTCGCAAACGGCCACGCAGCCTCAGGAACTTTTTGAGTGGGACCAAAAGTCCACTCCGCGACAAGTGACGCGCGCGAACGAGGCGTGGAAGCAATACGCGTTGGTGACTCCGGAGTTCTACAAATACAAATCATTCGATGGACTGGAAATCGAGGCGGCGTTACTGAAACCGGCAGGTTACGAGGGGAAAACGAAATTGCCGCTAATCGCGCTGATCCACGGCGGGCCGACCGGGGCGTGGGAAGACACGGTCGACTCCTGGGGCCAACTGTTAGTCGCGCGTGGTTACGCGATTTTTTATCCGAACATTCGCGGGTCCATCGGCTACGGTCAGAAGTTTATCGAGATGAACCGCGGCGACTGGGGCGGTGGCGACTTCAAAGACGTGATGGCCGGAATCGATGATTTAGTCGCGCGCGGCATAGCCGATCCGGAAAAATTGGGGATTGGGGGATGGTCGTACGGCGGATATATGGCGGAGTGGGCCATCACGCAAACTACGCGGTTTAGAGCCGCCGTTTCGGGCGCAGGGCTGTCGAATTTGATTTCGGAATATGGCACGGAAGAGGGCCCTTCTTATGATGAGTGGTTTTATGGTGTGCCCTACGAACCCGAAAAAGTTGCCGGATTTCTGAACAGCTCTCCGTTCGTGCATTTAAAGAATGCCAAAACGCCCACGCTGATTTTACAAGGCGAGGCGGATACCGTGGATCCGGTCGGGCAGAGTATGGAGCTCTATCGAGGCTTGAAGCGTTACGGAGTGAAGACCGAGTTAGTGCTTTATCCCCGCGAGCCGCACGGATTCCATGAAGAGAAGCATCTCGTGGACAGGCTGAACCGCATACTCGATTGGTACGGCAAGTTCTTGAAGGACTCTTCGCCCGGATCGAAAGTGAATTGACAGGGGCAGGCGCCCGAACGTTGCGCGATACAACCATCGATCAAGAGTCAGAAATCTTGCGTGCTTGTGGCCTTAATAAATCGGCCACAAGGCGTGGGGTAGTGCTTTACACTTCCGCGGGTTCGTGGTAATTTTTCATTCCGTACCGCCATCCACGCGCCAGCGCCAGGCGGCCAGGGCTCTCATCGAGAACCAGCCAACGTTTCTGTCCGAACCCAAGCCTTCCTCCCCGGGAATAAAGACTCGTCTCTTATCGCGCTATTCGAACTGCTGCAGCGTGGGTGCTTTTTGAATTGGCGGTTCTGTTGGAACTTTGACGCGCGTGTAGAGGCCTAAAGAGGAAACCTTGCTTAAGCTGCGAAAAGTTGAAATTGTTGGCTTTAAGTCGTTCTGCGAACGCACGGTGGTGACTTTCAGCGGTGCAGGTACGACCTGCATCGTCGGCCCCAACGGCTGCGGGAAATCCAACGTGGTGGACGCCATCTCCTGGGTGCTCGGAGAACAAAGCCACAAATCCCTGCGCGCGGAGCGCATGGCCGACTGCATCTTCAACGGCACGCAGAAACGCCCGCCCATGGGGCTGGCCGAAGTCACTATTACCATGGAGGACCCGGAGCTGGCCGAAGCGGCGCGTTTCGTCCTGGAAAGTGCCGACGTCCAGACACAGGCCGACATGCTGGCTGGCGAAAACGGCGCTGTCGCGCCTGGTATTTCCGCCACCGAAGGCCAAGAGCTAACGCTGGCCCTGGATGATCCGAACTACAACACCGATATTCACTCGTTGGTCCCCGCGCAGCCCTCTCAGCAGACAGAAAGCAAGTCACAGACGGAGACGGAAGCTCCGGCTATGCCGGAAGACAAATTCAAACGCCGCAAGAAACATGCCGACAAGCCGATTCTGGCGAGCAAGCCGGGCGAAGTCGTGATCAGCAGGCGGCTATACCGCTCCGGCCAGAGCGAATATCTGATCAACGGCCGGACCGGCCGGCTTCGCGACATCCAGGAAATGTTCATGGGCGTGGGGTTGGGGCCGGACTCCTACGCGATCATCGAGCAGGGGCGCATCGGGCTGATTCTGTCCACCAAGCCGATGGAGCGCCGCGCGATTATTGAGGAAGCTGCGGGCGTCACAAAATTCAAGACCAAGAAGCGATTGGCGGAAGCGAAGCTGGAATCGTCGAACGTGAATCTTTCGCGCGTGAATGACATTGTCGTGGAAGTGGAAAAGCAGCTGGGTTCTCTGAAGCGCCAGGCTTCCAAGGCGCGGCGCTACGCGGAAATTCGCGACCAGATGCGCGGTATCGTGCGACAAATGCTGGCCGGCAAGGCGCGCGAACTCGATCAGGAAGCGGAGCGGCTGGCCACGCAGTTGGCGGAGATGACCGCGGCCGAGACGCAGCACGCCTCTTCTATCAAGCAGCAGGAAGACGACCATGACCGCTTGAATCAGCGGATTTATCAACTGGATGCGGAAATCCGGCAAAACCAGAATGTTTTGAATGCCACCGCATTGGAAGTGGACCGCGGCGAAAACCGCATCAACTTTAACCGGCAGCGCTCGGAAGAATTGTCGCTGCGCCATGGCCAGGTTTCGATCGAACTGGCGCAGGCCACGGCGCAAGCCACCGAATGCGAGCGCCGCAGCACCGCCCAAATTCAGGCGGTGACGTATTTGCGCGAGGAATCGGTAATTTTGAGCAGCCGCGTGGAAGAACTGGCGGAACGCGCGAGTTCCAGGTCGGCGTCTATTACGGCTTCAGAGGAGCGCATCGAAGCGCTGCGGCGGTCGGAAATCGAGGCCGGCGAAAGTTTGCTGCGTCTGCACGGCGAACAGAAGCAGGCCGAGGAAGCGCTGGTGCACCAGGGGCAAGCACTCGGCAAACTGGAAACGAACGAGCACGATCTGCTGGAGACCTCCATCAAGCTGCGTGACGATGCGGACAGCGCCGCTCACGAATTTGAAGCGGCCAGCGGGCAGTTGGCAATGCTAAAGCAGAAAGCCGCGGACTGGAACACCACCATCCGCGAGCTGCGCGAGGAGAGCGAATCCATCAAGCAGCAAGCCGACGTACTACGTGATGCCTTATCGGGCGTGCGGGCGCGGCACTCCACGCTGACGCAAATCTTGAATGATCGTTCGTACACTGCGGACGCAGTTCAGAAATTGTTTGCCGCCAATGAACGCGGCGGAGGGCAGGATTTTCGCGCCGTCGGAGTGCTCGCGGACTACGCGGAAGTGGAAGAGCATCACGAAGCGGCTATCGAGCAGTATCTTCGCGACGAACTGGAATACGTGGTGGTCGAAACTTATGATCATGCGCGAGCCGGTGTTTCGCTACTGCGCAACGAAGTAGGCGGGCGAGCTACGTTTTTTGTGGACTCTCTGCGCAATCTGCGACTGGCGGAGTATGAGCCGATCATCAATTTCCGCGTGGAAGATGGCGTGATTTCCCGACTGGACAAGCTGGTGGAATTCCGCGATCCGCTGGGCGAAGCCGCTAAACAATTTTTGCCTCGACTCAAGGCCGCATATCTTACCGACAGCGCTGTGGCAGCGGAAAAACTTGCCCGCGACAATCCGCAATTCGCGTTTGTCACTCCCGATGGCACGTGTTACCAGGGCCGCATGGTTACGGGCGGTCGTGCCGACGAAGCCGGACCACTGGGAATGAAACGCGAACTTCGCGCCCTAGACGCCGAAGTGATGCAACTGGAACACCAGTCCGGCGAAAAACAAATGGCGCTGGAGGCAGTGATGGCCGATTCGAAAGTCGCTGAGAAAGCCCTCGAAGACGTCGGGTTGCAACAACGTGAGGCCGATCACAATGTTTTCGCGGCACGTCACCGCTACCAACAGATGCAGGGCGAATTGGCGCGACTGGGACTCGATCTGACCGTTTGCCAGAATGAACTTTTGCGCATTCGTCAGGATGTGGAACGTGCGCGGACGCGTGCCGAGGGCGCCCGGGAAGAGCACGCTGTGGCAACGGCAAGGCGCGCCGAAGCGGAGACCGAACGAACGCGTCTAAGCGAGCAACTCGTAGAGCTGCGCGGGTCGGTTGAATCGGATCAAAACGAATTGGCTGCAGGACGCGCTGAGTTGGCGGCCATGAACGAACGTTTGTCAGCAGCCGACGCGTTGGCAACCCGGTTGGCGGAAGAGAGCGCCGAATTGGTTCGCCGTGAAGCCTCGCTGCAGCAGCAACTAACTTCCGTGAATGACGAACTTGCCGGGCTAGCGCAGCAAAGCCATGAGCTGAGCTTGCAACTGGAAGGATTGCGCGGCGAGAAATTGCGGCTGGAAGTGCATCAGCGTGAGCTGGAGCAGGAGTGGGACGGGGGGCGCAACCGCGTGGGACAGTTGGAAGACCAGTTGCGCATGGGGCGGCAATCGCTGCAGGAACTCCGCGAGCAGCGCACCCACGCGGAGATCGGGCGCGCGCGCAACGATTCCGACCGGCAACATTTGCGGGAAACGTGCATGGCGGAAGTGAACGCCCAGCCTGAAGATTTAATTGCGACGGAAACGGCCTTCATGGGCGGCGAAGAATTGGCGACCGCCGAGGCCAGTTATCGCGAGATGAAGGAGCGCATCGAATCCATGGGCGCGGTGAACATGATGGCACTCGAGGAGTTCAACGAGTGCGATCAACGATTTACTTTCCTGACGCGTGAGCGCGATGATTTGATGAAATCGATTCTCGACACGCAGCAGGCCATCGCCGAGCTGGACGCGGCCACCAAGGAAAAATTCGAGCACGCGTTTCATGCCATCAACAAGAACTTTTCCGAAGCGTTCCACACTATTTTTGGCGGAGGAATGGCGGAGATGCGCTTGACGGAGGCGGACAGCTCCGGAGACGCAGGCATTGATATCGTGGCCTCGCCGCCCGGAAAGCGGTTGCAGAATATTTTGCTATTGAGCGGCGGTGAAAAAGCCATGACCGCGCTGGCGCTGCTGATTGCTATTTTCCGTTACCAGCCCAGCCCCTTCTGCATCCTGGACGAAGTGGACGCGCCGCTGGATGAAGCGAACGTAGGACGGTTTACAAAACTGATCGGCGCGATGAGCGACCAGACGCAATTCATCATCGTCACTCACAACCGCAAAACCATGGAGACCGGCAGCGTGCTTTACGGCGTTACCATGCAGGAACCGGGCGTCTCCAAACTGGTGAGCGTGCGTTGGGAGGGCGATGCTCCGCCCCAGGAACGGGCTGCCGCGGCTTCAGCGGCGTAATTTTCAACACAGATTGACGTTTGGTTACTGCGGCCTAAGGCTTGCTGGTTTGTTCTAGCAAGATTTTCGCCTTGGCGCGTTCGATCAGTCCCTGTTCGATACTTAACCACGGCCCGTAGTGTTTACCGTTTTTCTTTAGTTCCGTCGCAGTAAAACCCGTCCCAGCCAGATCCTCGCTATAGATAATCATCAATTCTTTGCGCTTCTTCGCGTCGAGCAAGTGGACCAGACGAGCGTCCATCATTCCAGGCGGCATTTTGTAGCCCTTCGACCGGATGAGCGACTCGATATGCTCACGGTCGGAACCTGGCATGGTTTTGTCATTGGCTGCTCGCACCCAGGTGTCCACATAGAAATCCCAGCCACCAATCTGGGCGTGGCGCGGCGAATCGTAGGTGTGTGCCAGTTCGGGCTTGGAGGGCACGTAGCCTTCGAACTGGATCCAATACAGGCGTTGAACATTTTTCTGCGCGTCCGCTTCCACGAAAGCGTGCAGTTCGCAATCCGCAATGTGGTAGAGAATCCAGCGATCCGCGCCGACATACTGGACAGCATCCGGCAGCTGGATGCTTACTTTTGGGTCGCGCGCAGAAGTGATGACCGCCCCTCGTACCTGACGTTCAGGAACGCTGGACTGCGCAGCGAACAGGCTAGAAACTAAAATGCCGAGAACCAATGGCTTAAGCAAATTGCACCTCACCGTGAGATTATCCTCTATGGAATAAGTTTCGAGATGGTGGGCGTCCATCATTTCTTTGAAGACAATCGATCACTGTAGTCGCAGCCAGAGTTTTCCACTGCAGTACCTTTGACAACGCAAAGCGCTGCGCTAGAATGCTCCCACTTCGCCGGGGGATAGATTTTTTGTCTGCGATTCCTGTAAACCGCATTGTGCGTGAAACAAATTTTGCCGGGCTGACTCCATCGGCTCGCGGCAAAGTGCGTGATATTTACGATTTGGGCGACAAGCTGTTGATTGTGGCTACCGATCGCCTGTCCGCTTTCGATGTAATTCTCCCCACGCCAATTCCCGACAAAGGACGCGTGCTCACGCAGCTTTCGCTTTACTGGTTCGAGCTTCTGAAAGATGTGATTCCCAACCACGTGCTGAGCGCCACAGATTTTCCCCCACCGTTCGATGCTTTCCGCGAAGAACTCGCGGGGCGTTCCATGGTGGTGCGCAAAACGAAACCCTTGCCCGTCGAATGCGTGGTGCGGGGATATCTTTCGGGATCCGCCTGGAAGGATTATTCGGCGACCGGAAAAATCTGCGGCATAGAGTTGCCCGCGGGCCTACAGGAATCGCAACGTCTGCAGGTTTCAATTTTCACGCCTTCGACAAAAGCCGCCGCCGGGCATGACGAAAATATTTCATTCGAACAAGCGCGCGCGCTGATTGGCGACGAGATGGCCAGCAAGGTTCGGGCCGTCAGCATTGCCCTTTACCAACTCGCCGCAGCCTACGCCGAGCCTCGTGGGATCTTGCTGGCGGACACCAAATTCGAATTTGGGCTGCTCAACGGGCAACTGGTATGGATCGACGAAGCTCTTACTCCCGACTCCTCGCGCTTCTGGCCCGCGGCGCAGTACCGGCCGGGCGGGCCGCAGCCATCGTTCGACAAACAGTTTGTGCGCGACTATCTCGAGAGTATCCACTGGAACAAGACGCCTCCGGGCCCGGAATTACCTTCCGAAGTGGTGTCGGCGACCCGCGAAAAATATCTGGAAGCGTTTCGAATCCTCACCGGGCGTGATTTGTAGCTATCTGTTTTGCCAGAGATTTGGCGTTCGTTTTTTTTGATGGAGCGTGGCAACGTGAAAGACCAACTGGAAGGACTCGTAAGTCAAATGGTGGAGCGCGGCATTCTTTTCGACGAAGCGGTGTCTGAATTCGAAAAGCGCTTTATCAAACGGGTCCTGGATCGTGCGCACGGCAACCAGTCGCGCGCGGCGGAAGCTCTAGGCATTCACCGCAACACGCTCAGCCGCAAGATCGGCGAGTACAAACTGGACCACCACGGCCATCGCAAGTAACGGAGTGCTTATACTCCGTGCCAACGTCGCCTGAATCATCTACACTCAAAAACCGATTTGAGCGCCGGTCACTCACACCTCGATCAATCTAAAAATCACGCCGTGCCGCGCCGGCGCTGGCTGATTGCGTCGCTCTTGGGCTTCGGCGTATTCGTGAACTACCTCGACCGGGTGAATATTTCCGTATCCCAGCAGGCGCTCCACCAAGCTTTTGGAATAACGACGGTCACCTTCGGGTATCTGCTAAGTGCGTACAGTTGGACGTACGCGGTGCTGCAGCTGCCTTCCGGTGTTTTGCTCGATCGGTTTGGCGTGCGCAAAGTCGGCCTGATCAGCACATTTCTGTGGAGTGTCGCTTCTTTTTGCGCCGCTGCGGCTACAGGTCTAGGCAGTTTTTTTGTCGCGCGCCTCCTTCTAGGAGTCGGCGAAGCCCCCACATTTCCGGGAAATTCCAAAGCAGTGGGCTATTGGTTTCCTGATCGCGAACGCAGCCTGGCTACCGCCTTTTTTGATTCGGCCGCCAAGCTGGGACCCGCGATGGGTGTTCCGTTCGTTGGCCTTCTCCTGCTGCACTTTGGTTGGCGGTTCAGTTTTGCCGCCACCGCTTCAATCAGTCTCGTTTATTTCGCGCTGTTCTTTTGGCTCTACAGAAATCCTAGCGAAGATTCCAAACTTTCGGAAGCCGAGCGACAATTCATTGTGGAAGGAGGCGCGCAACCCGAGGGCCCGAGCCAATCGCGCAAAGCAGCGACGCTCGCGTATCTTTTGGGCCAGCGCAAGGTCGTCGGCCTAGTGGTGGGTTCCGCGGCGTACAACTATACTTTTTATCTACTTCTGACCTGGCTGCCCAGCTATCTTTCCACCGCGCTGCACGTGAATCTTCGCGATTCGGTGCTGTACACCAGCGTTCCGTGGATATTGGCCGCGCTTACGGACTTTTTTATCGGCGGCTGGCTGGTGAACGATTTGATTCAGCGAGGCTATGACTCTTCCCGCGTGCGCCAGGTCGTACTGATAGTGGGCACGGCATTCGGCTTGGGAATTTTTGGTGCGGCTCAAGCCAGCACTCCCGCCGCCGCAATTTTCTGGATCAGCATCTCCCTGGGAGGCTTGGCGGCCGCCGCGCCAGTGGGCTGGTCGATTCCCTCACTGATCGCTCCTGCTGGTGGTGTGGGAAGACTTGGCGGCATTCTCAATTTTGGAAATCAATTGTCGGCTATCGTTGCGCCCATCTTTACCGGCTATGTTGTCAGTGCCACGCATTCTTTCGCGTGGGCTTTTGTCGCCGCCACGGTGTTCTTGCTGATCGGCATTGCCGGCTACGTCTTGCTGCTGGGTCGAATTGAGCCCATTCCGAATGCCGCTTGACGTGAAAAATCTCAACCCGCAACGATGTCGACAAACACTTCTTCATTGGCGTACAACGTTGAAGGCGCTTTTCAGGTTGCCGGCGGTTGATCCAGGAGAGACAAAATGAAAATAAGAGTGTGCATGTTATTGTTGTTGAGTCTCACCGCTTCGCTCGCTGATGCCCGCCCCGCGAAAGATGCCAAGTCTCCTGGAGTGAAGATGCGTGTGTTCGGCAAAACCCACGACGGCCGTGATGCCCACCTCTACACCCTTTCCAATAAAGCAGGCATGGAAGTGGTCATCACCGACTACGGCGCCACCGTTGTCTCCATCAAAGTCCCCGATCGTAACGGCAAAATCGGCGACGTAGTCCTCGGCTACGACACGCTGGAAGGATACGAAGATGGCACTGCTTATATTGGCGCCACGGCAGGACGTTATGCCAATCGTATTGCTGGCGCGAAATTTTCGCTGGATGGCAAGGAATTTACTCTTCCCAAGAATGATCACGAGAATCATCTACACGGCGTTTTTAACAAGGTGCTGTGGGACGCCGCGCCCGGTTCGCTGAACAACCCCTCGCTACTTCGACTGCGCTACTTGAGCAAAGATGGCGAGGAAGGCTATCCGGGGAATCTCTCGGTGGAGGTGAGTGTTTCTCTGAACGACGCCAACGAATTTAAGGTTGAGTACACTGCCACCACCGACAAGAAAACCGTCGTCAATCTCACCAATCATTCTTATTTCAATCTGGCAGGGTCCGGCACGATTCTCGAGAATAAGCTCACCTTGCTGGCCAGCCGTTTCACCCCCGTGGACGCCGCTTTGATCCCCACTGGCGAGCTTCGTCCTGTCGCGGGCACGCCTTTTGATTTTCGCGAATCGACGGCGGTTGGCGCGCGCATCGAGCAGGATGATGAACAACTGAAGCTTGGTCACGGCTACGATCACAACTGGGTGTTGGACGCCGGCATAAAAGATAAGCCCAGCCTCGCCGCCACCATCTATGAACCTAACTCTGGGCGAATTTTGGAGGTTTCCACGACGGAGCCCGGCATTCAGATTTATACAGGAAATTTTCTGGATGGCACTGCTCACGGCAAGGGCGGAGGTAGTTACGAACGCCGCACGGCAATTTGTCTGGAGACACAACACTTTCCGGATTCACCAAACCACCCGGACTTTCCAACCGCTACCTTGAAGCCCGGCAAGAAATTCCACAGTATTTCGGTTTATAAATTTTCGACGAAATAACACGAAGGCCAGTCAGCGTGGGCTGTGTGGTGCGCTGGAAGATACCGTAATTTCCCCTGTCAGTTTGCCGGAGTACTGAATCAGAGAGTCAGGTTTTTCCGTGGTTTCCATTCCTACGCCGAAACCTTCGCGCACGTGCACGATCTTGAAGGTGCGGGTTTGCAGCATCCCCGGAAAGCTTCCCTGGCGAGCGCCCAGCGTCAGCGTCTGCTTGGCGTCATCCCAGTGAATCGCGATAGTTGCGTAGGTGCCCTTCTCGTAGTTGTAGTTGTCGTTTTCGTCTTCATACAGCACGAAGTCGCCGTCGGCGCCGTCGTAGATCCTCATTTCAATCGGGTCGGCGGGTCTTTCCGTTGCGAATGATATTTGTGGTCCCATCGGAATAATCGAACCGGCGCGAACATAAATAGGCATGCGCTCGAGGTTAGCCGGCGCGTCAATGGCGACGCCGCCGTCCGTCGTGCGCCCCGTCCAGAAATCACGCCAGGCCCCTCGCGGCAGGTACATGTGACGCTTCGTGGCTCCCGGCTCGGTGACTGGATTTACCAGCAGTGCCGGGCCAAACATAAACTGGTCGCCGACATTCTGGGCCCGTACGTCGGTGCGGAAGTCCATCGCCAGTGGTCGCATGAGCGTGTAGCCTTCGTTGGTAGTTTTCCACGCCAGCGAATAAATGTACGGCATCAAGCGATAACGCAGGCGGTCATAGTCGGTGAGAATCTGTTGGGCTTGCTCGCCATATGACCACAGCTCATTGGTATTTGTGGTGCGCGTGCCGTGCAGCCGAAAAATGGGACAAAACGTACCGTACTCAAACCAGCGAATGAAAAGCTCGCGGTACGCCGGATCATCAGGGTTGCCGATGATGAATCCTCCGATGTCGGTCGTCCAGTAGGGAATTCCGGACAGTGAAAAATTCAGACCTGCGGGAATTTGCCGGGCGAAACTGAGCCAGTTGGACTCTACGTCGCCTGACCAGGCCGCCACGCTGTTGCGCTGGGTTCCCGCTGCCGCCGAACGCGAGAGAATGAAGACGCGCTTGATGCTGGAAGCAGCGCGCTGGCCGTCGTAGACCGCCTGAGTGGTCATCAGCGGAAACAAGTCTGCGTAGCGCGCACCGCTGCCGATAGACACCGTGTTGTTCACCAGTACGCTGGTCTGGCGTCCTTCAGTTTCCGGTTCGTCGGTGTCCAGCCACCACGCATCCGCGCCGATTTTGAACAGACCCTTATCAATGAGCCCCCAGTAGTATTGGCGCGCTTCAGGATTGAAGGCGTCGTAGAGGGCCTGCCCGGCGGGATGAAATCCCGCGGCCTTGGTGCGGTCAATAAAAAAACCACGCTTGTCCATATCGTCGTAAACGGGTGAGCCGGGCCGGAGGTAGGGCCAGAACGAAAACATCACGTGGAAATTATTTTTGTGCAGGTCGTCAATCATACCCGCGGGATCAGGATAGTTGTTGTTGAACACCGGCTCGCCCATAGTGCGCCACCAGAACCAATCCTGCACGATGTTGTCCACCGGGATGCCTAGTTCGCGGTACTTGTGCGCCACACCAAGTATTTCCGCTTGGGACTCGTATTTGTTTTTGCACTGCCAGAATCCGTATGCCCACTTGCCGAACATCGGTACGGCACCGGTCAGCGCACGATAATCCGCGATGGTTTTGTCGAACTCCGGCCCGTAGAAGAAGTAATAATCCACGGAATCGGCGACTTCCGAACTTAAATAAAGCGCGTGTGGAAAGCGGTTGTTGAAGCGGCTGCGCGAAGCGTTGTTCCAGAAGATGCCGTACCCGTTGCTCGAGAGAAACATGGGAATCGCGATGTTGGTGTTGTCCTGCGAGAGCTCCACATCTTCGCCGTGATAATTCCACACGCCAGCCTGGTGCTGGCCAAGCCCGTAAAACGCCTCGGTCGAATCCCAGAGGTTCGAAAACATCTCGGCGTGGTAGGTGTTTTCTCCGTTAACCTGCACCGGTTTCAGGCTGCGGTCGTAATCCTGAAATAATTTCTTTCCGCTGGAGTCGCTGAAAAGTATGCTGCCGTCTTTGCGCGCTACCGTAACTTTCAGTCGAGCTGTTGACAGGGAAACATCGCTGTCGCTAGATTGCAGTGACCAATCCACCGGCGGCCAGCTTTGCTTGATCACCATGAATTGCCGCGTCTCCGGCGGAGCCGCGGTCATTGTGTAGGTCACGCGCACAATCGAATCGGACTCCACTTGGAGGCGCAGTGTTCCGGTGTTCATTCTGAACGTTATGCCGCCGGGCTCTTTTTTGAACTCAGTGACGGGATTGAGTGGATTCCACTGCGCTCTGCCAGCGCCAGCGAAGGAGGACAATAGCATCACGCACCAAGCCATTAAGCTAACAGGCCGCGTCGACCCGGCGATACGCTGTCGGCAGCTCGATAAACACAACTTGTCGCGAAAGATTTGAACAGCAATCACTTGCGGCATTCATTCCTCGGGCATGCAATAATTTGGCGGCATTATAGGCGTTAAACTCGGTAGTGTGCAAAAGACTATTCTGCCTAGCCAACATCAAGCTATTAAGCGAGGAATGATGAGTTGCAGGAATTTTGAGACGCGCCTCCACGTTTGCGTGCTGGCAGTGACGCTGTTGGCCATCCCTCACTCCATCCAGGCGCAGCAGGCCAAAGGCAGCGACCCGCCAAAACCTCTCACCGTGGAGCGCATTTATTCAGCCCCCAGTCTCAACGGAAATCTGGCTCGGGGAATCGCCTGGACGCCCGACGGCCAGCGCGTGAGTTTTCTTGAGACGAACACGTCCGCCGCGCAAGTCTCACGCACGAACGAAAATTCACAACAACCTAAAAACCGAGATAAGAAGGCAGCAGGCTCCGATTTGTGGATCATGGATGCGGCCTCCGGCGAACGGCGCGTGCTCGTGCCGGCTGACCGTTTGCAGTCGATGCTGCCGGCCAGCCCCTCCGAGCCCCGCCAGGCCACGGGACTCGGACGCCACGCGCCAGCGGATTACCAATGGGCCCCTGATGGAGCCAGCATTTTATTTCAGGGAGCAAACGCTTTGGTGTGGTGCGACTTGAAAACGCAGACGCCGCGCACGTTAGTGAGCGGCACAGCCGAGCTGACCGACCCCAAGATTTCTCCCGATGGCAAATTTGTGAGTTTTGTCCGCGACCACAATTTGTGGATTGTGAACGTGGCCGACGACAAAGAGCGCGCTCTTACCGTGGGAGGCACGCAGGATATTCGCAACGGTGAGTTGGACTGGGTTTACCCGGAAGAGTTGGAGATCAAAACCGCCTACTGGTGGGCTCCCGATTCCTCCGCGATTGCGTTTCTGGAAATGGATGAACGCAAAGTCGCAGCGTTCCCGCTGGTGAATTTCTCGTCTTTCAACGGAGAAGCAGAGATGGAGCGCTACCCTCCCGCCGGCGGCGCGAATCCTGTCGTGCGCGTGCTGGTTGTGCCGCTCAGCAGCGGTGAGCCGAGGCTAATGGACACCGGCAGCAACACAGACATCTATATTCCGCGCGTGGACTGGCTGACGGATTCGAAGCACGTCGCGATACAGCGCCTTAATCGCGCGCAAACTGTTTTGGACTTGATGCTTGCAGACATGGCGACGGGCAAAACACGAGTCGCGCTAACGGAAAAAGATGAGTACTGGATAAACGTACACGACGATCTTAAGTTTCTTCAGGATGGCAAGCGCTTCGTGTGGTCCAGCGAACGTTCCGGTTATCGACACTTGTACCTCTACGATCTGCAAGGGAAGGAGTTGGCGCAGTTAACCACAGGCGAGTGGGAAGTCGAAGCCGTGGACGCGGTGGATGAGAAAGCTGGAGTCGTTTACTTCACGGCCACCGAAAAATCTCCCATGGAGCGCCACCTGTACCGCGTGGGGCTGGACGGTTCCGGTTTTTCTCGTATCACAAAAGAGGCCGGCACCCATGCGATTGGTTTCCCAACTGGCGCCGCAGTCACCGCCAGCGTTGCGCTGACGGCTTTTGTGGACACGTATTCCAATTCCATGAAGCCGCCCAGCCAGGATCTGGTGCGCGCGGACGGTTCGCGCATTGCCGCCATTCATGAAAATCAGGTTGCGGAACTTGCCGATTACCTACTCTCGCCGCCGGAATTGTTGCAGGTGAAATCGCATGATGGGGTGATGCTGAACGCCAGCATGATTAAACCTGCGAATTTCGATCCCCAACACAAATATCCAGTGCTGGTGTTTACCTACGGCGGGCCCCATGCCCAGGTCGTGCTGAACGATTGGGGGCGCTCGACGTTTCTGTGGCATCAAATGATGGCGCAGAAGGGCTACATCATTTTTTCACTCGACAATCGCGGCTCCGCCGGACGCGGGCACCTCTTCGAAGAGCCCATTCACTACCGTCTAGGCGCGCAGGAACTTTCCGACCAGCGTGATGGTGCCGCGTATCTGAAAGCGCTTCCTTACGTGGACGCCCATCGTATCGGGATCTGGGGCTGGAGCTACGGCGGTCACATGACGCTGCACGCCATGTTCGAGGACCCCGAGGATTTCAAAGCAGGCTTCGCTGGCGGCCCGGTCACGGACTGGCATTATTACGACACTATTTACACGGAGCGCTATCTCGGCTTGCTGCCGGTCAACGAGGAGTACTACCAGGAATCTTCGCCCGTCGCGAAAGTAAAACAGCTGAAAGGAAAACTGCTGATTGCCCACGGCACTGGGGATGACAACGTGCATTTTTCAAATACGCTCGCGCTGCTTAACGAACTGATTGAAGACGGAAAGTATGTCGAAGTTCTTGCGTTCCCAGGCCGCGGCCACGGGGTCAGCGATCTTCCGGCGCAGCGCGTGTTGATGGAGCGCGTCACGCGATTTTTCCTCGATAATCTGTAGATATTCACCGCATTTCCGTTGCCCACGTTGCGAGCGATCCGGGCATCCAATTTCTATGCGTAATTTAAGTATGCTGATTCTGTTAGTTTGTGTATTTGTTCTTGGCGGCAGCGCGGCTCTGCGAGCGCAGACCGACACGCAGCATAAGCCCGACACTCCTCAACCCAAGGTTCATTCCGGCATGACCTCGTGGCAGGTGCCCTACGAGCCGATGACTGGGCGGGAGCGTTGGAGGTGGTTTGTCTCCCAGTCTGTCGGGCCGGCAAGTCTGGGGGTAGGAGTACTCAGCGCGGGGATTAACACGGCTCGAGACAAGCCTTTTGAATATGGGCCGGGCTGGGACGGCTTCGGAAAACGCTATGGCATTCGACTGACGGGCGTGGTGACGGGAAACGCCATGAACGCTGGCCTGGGCGCACTGTGGCGCGAAGATCCCCGATATTTTCGCGTTGGCGAAGGCCCTCTGGGCCACCGGGTGCGCAACATTGTGGTGATGACGTTTATGGCGCGGCGTAGTGACGGTCACTTGGCGCCCGCTTACGCGCGTTACATGGGTACCACGGGAAACAATTTCCTTACCAATGCCTGGAGGGCGGACAGCGAAGCTACCAACAGCGCGGCGCTGAAGCGCACTGCGGTGGGGTTTGCCGGGCGCCTGGGCGCCAACGCGTTTCGAGAATTCTGGCCGGACGCAAAAAAACTCATATCGCATCGCGATGACTAGCACACACTTGCTTATCCGCGTTTAACGGACATCTCCAGACGGTTACCGCGGATGGTAGTAACCTGCCTCACCCCTAAAAGCATCAAACCGTGATGCGCGGCGGCGTCCGCCGCGTGCACAGTTGAATGATTGGAAAGAGGCTTCGTGTCGCACACGCCAAATAATGCCGGCTGGGGAAATCCGCCGTGGCAAATCGAGTTTCACGCACCGAAACGCTCGCTGCCATCCGAAGTGGATTTCGCGATAGTGGGTGCCGGATTTACCGGCCTTTCCGCAGCCTGTCATTTACGCCAATCGCAACCTGAAAAGACGACGGCAGTTTTTGAAGCGGATTGTGTGGGCGCGGGATCCAGCGGCCACACTGGAGGAATGACGCTGGCGGAATCGGCGGCCGGCGACTTGCCTGGATTGGGTGACGTGCTGAAAGGCTTCGCGGAAATTCAGCGTGAACTAAAAATCGATTGCAATTTCAGTTTGCCCGGTGCGTGGGAGTTGGGCCGCCAGCACATAAAGAAAGACTCGCCCGTCTCCTGGAACTATTCGGGCACGCTGGGGGTTGTGAATAGCGTTCCGGGCGGCGGCGTGGATCCCGGAAAACTTGTCAGCGGGTTGGCGAAGGCTGCCGAACGCCTGGGGGCAGCTGTTTTCGAAAATAGCCGCGTTCAAAACATTTCATACCAGGAACCTCTGCAGCTTGAAGTGGCAGGGGACCGGATTCGTGCCGGACAGGTATTGATCGCCACCAATGCGGAGTCGCTGGAATTGAGCGATCTGTCCGGAGGCGCGGAGCCAAAATTCACTCTAGCGGTAGCCACCGAAGCTTTGACGGAGGCACAGTTTGAGAATTTGGGACTCTCGTCGCGGCATTCTTTTTATACTGTGGACATGCCCTATTTATGGGGCCGGCCATTGCGTCAAAGCCAGCTGATTTTTGGCAGCGGTTTGGTGCATTTGAATCACTGGAGCGAACTGCAGAATCTGAATATTTCCAGCGGCGAAGCCGGAGGCTTGATGCGGCTGCTGGAGACGAGGGTGCGTGCGCTCCACCCGGTGCTGGAGAATGTTGGATTCACAAATCGCTGGGGCGGCCCGATCTTGATCGCTGACGAGATGAAGCCGGTGTTCAGGCGCCACTTAAAAAGCGACAGTATTATTATTCTGGGAGGCTACAGCGGACACGGTGTAGCACAATCTGTGTACCTGGGCCGCTGGGCCGCTGAGGTTCTGGCAGGCCGCAGGAAACTGCCGACTTGGAACAAAGCTGGAGCCAAACACTAGAAACGATGATCACCTCCTTCAGTAATCTATCAAGAGTGGTACTTCATCGCTGGTTTCGAATTGTCGCGGGCATTTCTGCGTCGTTATTTTTGTGTGCACCTGCGGGGATTGCGCAAGAAAAGTTGGACAGCGAAGCAGTCATTGGTCACCTGAACGCCATCATCAAGCTCTATCGCAACGCTTCGGCCGAACTACAGACCGGAGGAGCGCCCAGCGACGTTATTTACCAGGAGAACGAACAGAGCCTGACGGCCGAAGCGGCGCGGCTGGCCTTCCAGGCCGCCAAAGCGGAAGCTGCGGCCATTCGCGCGACGGAAAAATCCAGCACGCCGAACGCTGGCGCGGGGCAGAGCTCCGCGCAGATGGAAGCGCGTAACACTGCGCGCATCGCGGACGTGCAGTCCAAGATTGACGAGCTGGATAAGCAAATCAAGTCTGCTGCTAAAGCAAAGCGCGATGCCCTGCTGGCGCAGAAACAGGCCCTGCAAGGCGAATTGGGTTTGGACCAGGCCGTTCGTGAAGTGATTCAGAAACGAACCGCCTTCATGGAGAGCAGCACGGACACTGCTGCGGAAGGCCTGGAAGGCCGCATCAATCAACTGGCGCACTCCGTGCCCGGTGTAATTGCGGTTACCAATGAACAGAAGTCGGCCACGCCGGCGAACCCGGTTACAGCACAAGTTCAAGCCACCAAACAAGTCCCGCCGCCCTCGTCGTCGGGCCTGATTTCGCAAGCACTGGGACTTTACGGTGCGATCACCAGCGTTCACGAGATCGATCAGCTCGATGATCAAACCGCCCGCGTCAAGGAAATCGCAAATAATCTTCGACAGCCTCTTCGTGATTCTCTGGTTGCCACGGTCAAAAAGGGACGTGAGCTGACCGATCAGGCGTCGTCCGGCCAGGCCCCTCCGGCGACACCGCAACAATTTCAAAATCTGACCGACCAGTTCCGGCAACTCTCCGCCGTCGTGCTGCCGCTGAGCCAGGAAATTGTGATGCTCGATCAAGCCTCGGCGAATCTGCAGGAGTGGCGCACTTCCATCCTGCGCGAGTCGAAATATGCGGCGCGGGCCCTGTTTGTACGCGTCGGCATGATCGTGTTGGCGCTGAGTTTTGTTCTGATTCTTTCCGAAGTATGGCGCCGGCTGACCTACAAATATATTCACGACGCGCGGCGGCGGCGGCAGTTCCTGCTGATGCGCCGTTTCGTGATGGGCTTCCTTTTTGGCGTAGTGCTGATTCTGGGATTCGTTAGCGAGTTCAGCTCACTGGCCACTTTTGCGGGATTTGTTACAGCCGGCATCGCTGTCGGATTGCAGACGGTCCTGCTCTCGGTAGCCGCGTATTTCTTTGTGGTGGGTCGCTACGGGATCCACGTCGGCGACCGCATCAGCGTGTCGGGAGTTACCGGCGACGTCATCGATATCAGCCTGGTGCGGTTGTATCTCATCGAATTGGCGGGGACGGGCATCGACCTATATCCCACTGGCCGCGTAGTGGTTTTTTCCAATTCGGTTTTGTTTCAAGCCACCACGCCGTTGTTCAAGCAAATCCCGGGAACCGAGTATGCCTGGCATGAAGTGGTGCTCTCTCTCGTTTCAGGAGCGAATCACAAACTCGCGCAGGGAAAATTGTTGCAATCCGTGACCTCCGTCTACGATCAGTACCGGGAAAATATCGAGCGGCAGCACGGCTTTATCGAACGGCGCATCGAAGTGCAGCTGAAAGCGCCTAACCCTGAATCCCGGCTGCAATTTGGCGATGCCGGGCTGGAGTTGCTGGTCCGCTATCCAGTACAAATTCGCAACGAGTCAGAGATGGACGAACAGATCACCCGCAAAGTGTTGGAATTGATTCAGAGCGAGCCGGATGTTCAGGCCGCGGTATCCGGAAGCCCCAAGATCCGCGCAGCCGTTAGAGGGTAATTGCGAGCAGCTCATTAAAATTGAGCAGCAAGCAAAATGCCGCAACGAAACTCGTTGCGGCATTTTGCTTATTAAACTGCGCACTGATCTCGATCGCTTACGGCAACAATCCGAAAATGGCGATGCCCGTAGGCGTTCCGATATATACGCGGCCTTCGGCGACCGTCGGCGTCATGTACTTATTCCCGTTGCCGAAATGGTCGCGGCCATTCGCAGCCTGATTGCTGTGATAGAGCTGATGCGAAACGTTGGTGGCGTCGTAAGCATCCAGCACCGCAGAGCTGCTGTTTCCAACGGCCCACACGATCCCGTCGCTGGTTCCGTTGGCCGAAATACTGGGCGTCGCACCGGGGTATCCGAAATTGTTGGGACCACGGCTCGCCGGCGAGCCAGAAAGCTTGCCGTTGGAAATAGGAAAAGCCTTCAACACATCGCCGGAGGCGGCGTAGTAAACGGCGTTGTTGTAATACGCGGCCATGGACCACACTCCCGCAATTTCACCGGTCAATTGCTGGTGAACGTGATTGGCGTTGGGATCGAATTTGCCCATGTTGTCGCGATTCACCACGTAAATGTTTCCATCTTTGCCGGCGCCTAGTGCGAGATGCAGGGTGCTGCCGGCGCTATCCTTTAAGTCTGGTAGAACCAGCGCCGCGCCCGATCCGAGATCCGTGTCCGCATTCGATTCGGACACGGTATTGGACACCGCGAAATAGTCGGCGACCTTTAGTCCGCTGGAGGTAGAAATTTTGCAGAAACAGTTTCCGTAATTTCCTTTGGAAGGGAAGCCGCTGCTGTTGAGTGAGGTATCCAGTGTACCGTTGCCGTCCAGCACGTAGATATTTCCACTGGAGTCTGCTGCCGGTGCCGCGCCGGACATCCACAGCGCGCCGCCATCGCCGTTGGGCGTCAGGTTCAGCACGCTCACGGCTGCGAGGGTATTAGCGTCGAACGACATAATCCAGCCGGTGTAAGGCCGGATGTCACAGTGCGAAGCCCAAGTGGTATAGATCTTTCCACCCATGAGTAGCAAACCGGCACGTTCCTTGTATTGGCCGGGATCAAATTTCACAACCCCGCCCGAACTGTCGTCGCCCGTGCCCGGATAAGTAGCGGTGATGTTGTGTGGACCACCGAAGAGTTGCGCTCCAGAGGTGATATCCATTGCGTATAAGCGCTGGAAGTAAGTTCCGTTGCTGTTTCTCGACATGGCCACTACGTAGATGGCTCCGTGCGGTCCGCGCGTGCGGTCGATCACCGGCGTGGAAGTGATGCCGATCTCTGGCGACACCTGCCCACACCCGTGGGTGTCGCTGGTGGTCTCGCCGTTGGCGAGCGTGGAGATGTGCCATAACACCGCGCCGGTCACGGCATCCAGTGCATACACGCTGTCGTGCTCGGTCGCGGCGTACACCACGTCGTGAGTTCCCTGGCCGGAGATCGGCACTCCCGAAAGAAACAGTGGCTGTCCGTCAACTTTGCCGTCCAGGGTAACGATCTTGCGCAGGCCAAAAGTATTTTGGTTCACGTTGGAATGCGTGAGGACGGTTTCTTTCAGATTCTGCCCCGTGCGGCCGTTGTCGTTGTGATAGGTAGGGACGTCTACGGCGACGCCGGCTGGCGTTACAGTCAAAGTAGCGTTGTTGCTCGTCGCCGAACCTGCCGGATTGCTGACGCGCGCGGAAAATTGCGAGTTGTTATCCGCGGTCGAGGTAGCTGGTGTGGTGTACGACGCAGAAGTTGCTCCGGAAATACTCGAGCCGTTCTTGAGCCATTGGTAAGATATCGGGGTCGTTCCGGCGGCCGCGACGGCGAATGTCGCGGACTCTCCTGCAATTGTTTCCTGACTGGCGGGATGTGTGGAAATCTTGGGTGCTGACACGGAAGTGGAGCTCACAGTCAGTGTGGCCGTGTTGCTGGTCACGGTGCCTTTGGAATTCGATACCACGACTCGGAACTGCGCTCCGTTGTCGGCGCTGCTGGTGGCCGCCGTGGAATAGGTGGATGCGGTCGCGCCGGATACAGCATTTCCACCGCGCTGCCATTGGTAAGCGAGCGGAGTTGACCCCGAGGCAGTCACACTGAATGTCGCTTTCTGGCCGGAAGGTACTGTTGCACTGGTGGGTTGTGTCTTTATTGCCGGCGCTGTGAGTGATGTGACCGCAGGAAGGATTTCGATGGCGCTGATAATCGGCGAATCCTTGTGATGTACGAAACGAATCGTCAGCTGACCGTTCGTTACGGAAACGTTGGCTGACTCTACGAGCGCATGCCTGACACCCACGGCTTTGGCTATGTCGAGGCCCGGAAACACCGTGGCGCCCTGTAGTTGCACATCGAAGACGCGATCCCCGCTCACGTAGTAACAAGTTTCCGCGAAATACAAATTCACGGCGTAAGTGCCATTGGCTTCCGCGAAGGTGTACTGCAGTTCGGGGCCAGCTGGCTGGTCATAGCGGGCACTCTTGTACAGCTGCGGATCGGTCGTCCCTGTAACCGTGACTCCGGGTGCGCACCCGGAAACGGTGCCGGTATTGAAGCCGCGGTCGGTACTCCACACATGGCCTTTGGAGTCTGTGTAGGCTGGGCCTCCGGCGTTGATACGAAGAGTGGTTTGGGCACTCGCACTTGCCGCACTGAAAACAAATACCAATAGCATCAATGCCGAAAATTTCTTGTTCATCAGGCTCTCCGGACACCCGAGCGGCGCCTCTCAAAATGTTTTTGCTGGTGGTTTAAGCGCTTATCGCTCGCGTTTTGAACACGCCCATACCGCGGGAGTACTTACTGCTTTGGAGATTTACAGCCGCCGGAGAGAGGGGTAATCCGAGACTGGCAGTTTTTGCGTGGGAATGAAATCGCACTGGGCCGGGTGACACAGCGCGCAACACACTCTACACAGCCTCATCGTAGTTACCATGCTTGTTAGAGTCTACGTATTTCTTATTAATTTCTTGCAATGCAGCGTGCCTGATAAAGCACATCGGTGACGTAACCCGGACGTCCATATTTTAGCCGATTGATGAGCGATGAATTCTTGGGCAGGTTTGCAGCGAACCCTGCATACTGATGATCAGGGAGCGGCAATATCTTTGAGGCGCGCCTTTACCTTCACCGCTTCCAGGCTCGAAGCATCCCAGCCGCCGCCCAGAGCCTTGATCAGCAGCACGCTGGTGGTTAGCCTCTGGCCTTGAATGGATACCAACTGCTGTTCGTTGGTCAGCAGATTCTGCTGCGCGGTGACCACGTCCAGGTAACTCACCAGGCCCCCGGTATAGCGGTTCGTGGAAATGTCCAGGGTGCGACGCGCAGCATCCACCGATTGCTGCTGCATTTCCTGCGCGTGCACAAAAACTTCCAGCGCCGTCAAATTGTCCTGTACTTCCCGAAACGCATTCAGCACCGTGCCGCGATAGCTGGCTACATTGGCATCGAAGCCCGCTTGCGCATACTGCACCTGCGCGCGCCGCGCTCCACCGGTGAAGATGCTTTCGGCGACGTTGGCGCCGACCGCCCAGAAGAAACTCGAGGCGTTTGCCAACTTGGCAATGTCGGAGGCCTGGAATCCCGCGGAGCCAAATAAATCAATGGAAGGGTAGTACGCGGCCGTGGCCACGCCGATCTGCGCATTGACCGAGGCCATCGCGCGTTCGGCTTGCGCCACGTCCGGACGGCGTTCCAATAAATCCGAAGGCAACCCAGCATTCAGTGGCGGAGGCGTGGCCGCATTCAATTCTCTCACCGGCAAATGAAATTCAGGCGCAGGCCTGCCGACCAAAACCGAAATCGCGTCTTCGAATTGCCGGCGTTGCTGCAGGCGCAGTTGCGCCTGGGTCTGCGTGTTACGCAAAAGCGTCTCTTCCTGGGCTACGTCAAGGCCCGAAGCCACACCACCGTTGTGGCGCGAATTAACCAGGTCGAAACCTTTTTGCAGCGCCTGCACCGTGCGATTGAGAATTCCTATTTCGCTATCCAGTTCCCGCAGCGAAAAATAGTCTCCCGCGAGTTCACCAGTGATGACCAGCCGCACGTTTTCCAGATCGGCGGCACTTGCCTGGTAGGCGGCTTCGGCCGATTCGATGTTGCGACGGCGTTTTCCAAAGAGATCGACTTCGTAGCTGACCACGAAGGGAATCGTGGCGGAATTTTGATTTACCGCATTGGGCGAAATAGGTGCGCCCGCTGTTGGGCGATTTCCAGACAGCCGTTGCCGCTCGATCGTGGGCGTAGTTCCGGGTTCCAGTCCGACCGTGGGGAAGAGCGTCGAGATTTGGACAGCGGCAGTGGCGCGGGCCTGCTCGAGACGTGCTGCGGCGACCTTGATGGTCTGATTGGCGTCCAACGCCTGTTTTTCCAGCGCAGCCAATTCGTCGTCGTGGAAAACGTCCCACCACTGCCCTTTGGGCAACGCGTCTTTCGGCGCGCTTTCCCGCCACGGCTCCTGCACATCCCAGGTCACCGGGACTGGCGCGGTGGGCCGGTGATAATTGGGTCCCACCGTGCAACCGGACATGACCGCGGCTGCCATGATCGCAGCGCCCCTGACACGTTCGCGAATCCTGCGCAAATTTAGCTTGGCTCTGCTGTTCATATTGAATTGAAAGACATTCTTTGCTGCCTACGGATTTTTTGGCGCGGGCTGGCCATTGTTGCTGCCACTAGGATTTGGATTCTGTCCCGGCGTTTCGCTGGGCGGCCGCGTTCCATTGTTGGTCGGATTATCTTGTCCGCTGGATGCACCGGTTCCAGTGCTCGCGGCCGCAGGCGCCTTACTTTGCGCCAACTGCTTGACGTTCACGTGCACATTGTCGTCCAGCGAATCTGCGGGGTTGAGCACGATCCAATCGGTGGCCTGCAGTCCTTGCAAGACTTCCAGAGTCGTTCCGTAGTCGCGTCCAATCGTCAGCGCCTGCAGATGGGTCTTGTGATCGTCGTCAATCACCACCGCGCGCAATCCTTCTGATCGGAATAGCAACGCGTTGACAGGAACCTGCAGCCGCGCGCCCGTCACTTTCACTTCCAGGTGCACTTGCGCGTACCCGCCGGGCAATAGCTGGCCGGTTTTGTTTGGTACGTCTACTTCCGTCAGCAGTGTTCGGGTATTGAGATCAATGGAGTCGGCCGTGCGCGCCACCGTGCCGTGAAACTTCTGGCCCGGGTACTGCGCCAGCTCCAGGTACGCGCCAAGACCCACATGTATGTTGGGCGCATAGTTTTCGGGCACGTTCACGAACACGCGAATGGGATCGGTTTGCGCGAGCGCGAACAATTGTTGCGCCGAGCCGCCGTTGCCGGCGTTCACGAGGTTTCCCAAGTCCACGTTGCGGCGCGTGACCACCCCGCTGAATGGCGCATACACATGCTTGAAGCCTGCGGTCTCCTGCAATCTGCGCACGTTAGCTTCTGCGGACTGCGTATTGGCGCGCTTGGCCGCCAAGTCGCCCGAAGCATTGTCAGCCTCTTGCTTCGAAACGCTGTCCGATTGCAGCAGTCCCTCGTAACGCGCCGCAGTGATCTGCGAAAGGTTTTGATTCGCTTGCGCCGTTCCCAGCTCCGCGCGCGATTGCTCCAGTTGCTGGTCGATTTCCGGCGCGTCGATGTCGGCGAGAAGTTCACCCTTGTGCACTCGACTGCCAATATCGTGATACCACTTTTTGAGGTAGCCGCTGGTGCGCGCATATATCGGAGATTCTACATAAGCCTGCAGAGTCGAAGGCAACACCAGGTCTTCGGAATCAGAGGCGGCGATGGGATGTATAACGGAAACGGTGGGTACCGCGAGGGTCTCCGTCTCGCTGGCCAGAGCTTTGTATTGCGAGCGCCGGTGCAGCAGGGTGAATCCCCCGGCGATCACTAAAAGAACAGCAATCACCACCAAGCCCAGGAACAGCCCGCTGCGCCGCGGCTCTTGACCTTGCTGGAGGGCTTGCGAATTTCTTTCCACTGATGCCTGACCTTTATTTTCCATAACTCCAGGACTCATGTTTTACTCCGGCAACGTATCTTGCGTCTACGCCGTCGCTTCCTGTCTGCCGTGCGCTTTTCTCTTTTCCAGCCACCCGTGAATCGTCGAAAAAACGCAGGGCACAAAAAATAATGTCGCGAACGTAGCGAAAAGCAATCCGCCAATCACAGCCCGGCCCAGCGGCGCATTTTGTTCGCCACCTTCGCCGAGCCCGATGGCCATGGGCACCATACCAATGATCATCGCCAGCGCGGTCATGATAACCGGGCGCATGCGCACGAAGCCCGCTTCCACGGCGGCGTCCAGAGGACTCTTGCCTTCATCCATCTGTTCGCGCGCAAAGGACACCATCAGAATACTGTTAGCAGTAGCCACTCCCATGCACATGATCGCGCCGGTCAGTGACGGCACATTCAGCGTCGTGTGCGTGATCAGCAGCGTCCAGCAAATTCCCGCAAGCGCGCCAGGCAATGCGGTGATGATGATGAACGGATCCAGCCACGACTGAAAGTTCACCACGATGAGCAAATACGCGAGGACGATGGCCCCAAGCAGGCCAAATGCCAGGCCGGTGAAGGAAGTCTTCATGGTTTGCACCTGGCCGCGAGTCACGATGTGACTCCCTTTGGGCAATTCCTTTTCGATGTCCTTCACACGCTTGGCGACTTCGTCCGCGACGCCGCCCAGATCGCGTCCATCCACGCTGGAGTACACGTTGATCATGGGCTGAACATTGTAATGCGAGACCACCGCCGGACGTGCCGTAGTAGACGTCGTCACCAGGTTGGCCAGAATCTGGGGGCGCAGGTTCGGCCCACTTCCGGTTACCGGCGTATTTTGCAAAGACTGGTAAGTGTCCACGCGATATTGCGGCGTCTGCACCGCGACGTTATAGCTGACGCCATTTTTAGGGTCCAGCCAGAAGGTCGGCGCGGTCTGGAAGCTGGAGCTCAACGATACCAGAAGATTCTGCGCCACATCCCTGGCTTGCAGCCCCAGTGCCTGAACACGGGTGCGGTCAATATCCATGTGCAATGTGGGTTGGTCGAAAGCCTGCTGCACGTGTACGTCGGCGGCGCCGGGAATGTGGCGCAACTCATTGGCAAGTTTTTCGGCGATTTTGTAATTGCCTTGCTGATTGTTACCGGTGACCTGTATATCAATCGGCGCGGGGGAACCGAAGTTTAGAATTTGCGTAACGATGTCGGCGGGCTGGAAGAAAAACTGCACACCCGGAAATTCCTGCGGCAATTTTCTCCGCAGCTCATTGATGTATTCCCCAGTAGGTTTTTCGCGCTCGCCTTTCAGCTGCACTAAAATCTCCGCGTCCGAAGTCCCGAAAGTGCCGGCATTGCTGTATGTCAGGTTGATTCCGCTGTACGGCAGGCCGATGTTGTCGAGCACTGTTTCCAGTTCGGCTTTTGGGATGGTCTGACGAATGACGCCGTCCACCTGGTCTGCCAGCCGCGCAGTCTCTTCGATGCGCAGTCCGGTACGCGCGCGGAAATGCAGGCGAATCTGCCCGGCATCAACACTGGGAAAAAAATCTCTGCCAAGCACAAAAATCAACAGCGTCGAAAGGACGCAAAACGCCAGGAAACAGGAGGCAAACAGGATTGGCGTGGTCAGCGCCCCACGGAGTGCATTGCGGTAGCGCTCCCGGAAACGTTCGAAAGCGTGCTCGAATTTCTGCTGGTATTTGCGAAGGAAGCCCTGCTTATCCGGGTCGGGAACCTGTTCATCGGCCGCGCTCAGAAGATACATGGCCATGGTGGGCACGATGGTTCGCGACCACATATAAGAAGCGAGCATGGCAAAAATCACCGCTTCTGCCAGCGGTACGAAGAGAAATTTCGCCACGCCCGACAGAAAGAACATGGGGATAAACACGATGCAGATACACAACGTGGAAACGAAGGCCGGCACCGCGATTTGCTGCGCGCCGTCGAGGATGGCTTGCACCGTTTCCTTGCCCATCGCCAGGTTACGATTGATGTTTTCGATTTCGACAGTGGCGTCATCAACGAGAATTCCGACCGCCAGCGCCAAGCCGCCCAGCGTCATGATGTTGATAGTTTCGCCCAGCGCGCTGAGGCACAGCACGCTCACAAGAATGGATAACGGAATTGATGCCGCAATGATTAGTGTGCTCTTCCAGTTGCCGAGGAACACCAAAATCATGAAGGCCGTCAGGCATGCGGCGATCAAGGCCTCTCGCAACACTCCATAAATGGAAGCGCGCACGAACAGTGATTGATCGAACAGCATCCCTACGTGAAGTCCTTCGGGGATGGAGCCGGAATAATTCTGGATGGTTTGCTTGACGCGGCTCACGATATCCAGCGTAGACGCCCCGCCAGTCTTGTACACCGCCATCAGCACGCCGCGCTGACCATTGGCGCGCACGATATTGGTCTGCGGCGAGAATCCATCTCGGATGTGCGCCACGTCGCGCATATAAATGGTCGCGCCATTCACGGTCTTTATCGGCAAATCGTTCAGTCCGGCTACTGTTTGGGGGCTGCCGTTCAACTCCACTGTGTATTCCAGTGTGCCGAGTTTGGCCGTCCCTCCGGGCACAATAAGATTTTGTGAATTCATGGCGTTCACAATATCTACGGGAGCCAACCCTTTGGATTGCAGCGACACGGTGTCGAGGTCCACGGAAATCAGGCGCTGCTTACCCCCGTAGGGGAAGGGAAGCGCCGCGCCCTGCACCGTCGCCAGTTGTGTGCGGATAAAATTATTTCCAAAGTCGAACAACTGTTGTTCGCTGAGACTATCGCTGGTTAGACCGATTTGAATGACCGGCACGGTGGAAGCCGAGTAAATGGCTACGAGCGGGGGCGTGATGCCCTGGGGCAAAAATCGCAGGATGGTTTGAACGATTGCGGTGGTTTGTGCCAGGGCGGTCTGAATGTTAGCGCCCGGCTGAAAATATATTTTTACGACGGAAATTCCGTTCAGTGATTGCGATTCGATGTGCTCGACGTCGTTTACCAGCGTGGTGACCGCGCGCTCGGAGTTCGCGGTGATGCGCTGTTCCATTTCCTGAGGCTGTAATCCGTTGAACGCCCACACCAGGCTGATTACCGGAATATCGATATTGGGAAAGATGTCCGTGGGCGTACGTAACAGCACCACCGGAGTCAACAACACGATGACCAGCGCCATCACGATAAACGTGTAGGGCCTCGACAGCGCTAAACGAACAATCCACATACTGTCTTGTGATTTCCCTCGGAGCCGTTCGGTTCACACCGCGACGCGCTCGACGACCTGTTTTGCCTGCTTCTTTAGATTCGGCAGCCCGGTGTTTCGGGTACGCTTCGCCGCATGCAGTGTTTTACCGAGGCCCTGGCCGGTTATTGCGAACGATAACAGAAAGGCACACTGACAACGACTTCAGGCTGGTGGTTGGATGCTGCCGAACCGCCAGTTGTTACGAGGGGGTAGCAACCTGGCCAATGCGTCAGAGGCGCACAAACGCGGTTGTATTCAATTCATTTGTGACGGCCATAAGTTTTTTAAATCACTTGTGGGTCATGGTGAAAACGCCGTCCCAGCCCGTGGGCGGCTCATCAAATAAATATTCCTGGCAGCGCTTCCAATAAGCGCGCGAAGGCCCATCCTCGACCCACCTGTCCAGGATCGCCTGGAACGTTCGCTGCGCTTGTTCCCAGCGGCGCGCGCGATACAGCGTGCGGCCAAGATTGAATTGCTCCAGCCGTTCCTGGAGATCCTTGGCGCTGCCGTAGGCGCTGTCTTCGCCTTTGCGGCAGATCAATTCGTAAATTAGCACTGGATGATTTTTTCCCTTCACGCGGATCAGGTCCAGTTCGCGGTAAACGAAATTGGCGTTCTGCGTAGCGGCGTAAGTAGTTTCGTTCACGATGATGTGCGTGCCGTAATCTTTGTTCAGGCCCTCAAGACGCGAAGACAGATTTACGGTGTCACCCAAGGCCGTGTATCCATAACGCAGCGCCGAGCCCATATTGCCTACGCTGGCGACTCCGCTATTCAGCCCGATGCCGATATCCAGTTTCGGCTTGCCCTGAGCCTGCCACTCTTTCTGCATGGCCCGTACCTTTTCCATCATGTGCAGCGCGGAATGGCACCCCTTAGCCGCATGGTCATCTGTTTCGAACGGCGCCCCCCAGAAAGCCATCACCGCGTCGCCAATATATTTGTCCAGCGTCCCGGCATATTCGAAGACTAGCTTGGTCATATCCGACAAATATTGATTCAGGAAAATCGCCAAGTCCTGCGCGTCGAGATTTTCGGAAATGGTAGTGAAGCCGCGAATGTCGCTGAACATCACGGTGATCTCGGTTTTTTTCGGTTCCACCAGCTTGGGGTTCAGCAGCAGGCGGCGGATAACTTCGGGGCTGAGGTATTGCCCGAATGCGGTACGCACCCGGCGCTTTTCTTTTTCTTCCACCAACGCGCGGTAGAGGGACACCAGCAGAACGTTTGAAACCAGCGTCAGTGCCGGGACGCTGAAATTCAACCACCACCCACGGAGAAACGCGCCATAGTCAATCAAAACCAGCGGTATCAGGAAACTCAAGCCGAACCACATCCACCGGGGCGCCACAAGAGCCATCCAGATACCCACAAAAATCCCAAAGAACAGGATGAGAGCGATGTCCCACAACTCTTGTGAAGCACCGCGGGTCAGTGCGCTGTGGTTAAGTAGGTTGTCTATGGCATTGGCGTGAACTTCGACTCCCGGATAGGTGATCCCGCCGTACGGTGGCGTTCGCAAATCGCCGATTCCCGTTGCCGAGGCGCCCACCAGCACGATTTTGTCTTTGAATGTTCCCGGGGACAGCTGGTGTTGCACCACGTCCACCAGCGAATAGTAAGGATAGGTGCGCTCGGGGCCGCGATAGTTGATGGCCAGGCGGCCGATGCTGTCCGGTTTGACCTGCAGCGTGTCGCCAAACTGCAGGCTGACAATGCCCGTCTGATTGTAGTTCACCGTCAACTGTTCCGGCGGCAGTCCCAGATACAGTCGAATGGTTTGTACTTCGAGTGAGCCGTACAACTCGGCGTCCGATAATTTGGCCGAGCGCGTGAAGGGAACCACCAGCAGAGAACGCCTCAACACACCGTCGGCGTCGGGCAGCACGTTGAAAAATCCCGTCGTGCTCGTATTGTTATTGTCGGGGCTCAGCAGCGCGGGGATATTGGCCATCGTCGCGGTGTACAGAATGTTGTTGGCTTGGTAGCGCTGCATCAGACTCTGGAAATCCTGCTTGCCGCTCGCGGGACTCAGTGAATTTTGCGCCAACGAATACCACTGCACCAGGTCGGCATAGGAATTCAGCGTGGCTTGGTCGGTCCCTTTTAATTCTTCCTTGGGAAAGAAGAAATTCCCCAGCACCACGTTGCCGAATTTCTGAATCGCTTCACCAAATTGCTTGTCGGCATCGTATTCCGCCGCCAGAGATCTGATTTCCTCTTGCAGTTTTGGGTCTACCCGCTGGCCGTCTTTTTTTCTTTGCGCCAGCCGCTCCGCCAGCGCGCGCACCGGCGCCGCTGTCTGGTCGGGCTTATCGAAGGTGACGTCGAAGCCCACCACCTTGGCGCCGTCTTCGCGTAAAACATCCAGCATGCTCGCGAAGTTGGTGCGCGAAAAGGGCCACTTTCCCAGTCCTTCCTGGGATTTCTGATCTATGTCCACGATAACGATGCGCGGATCGGGCGGCGTGTACTTCGCGGGACGCATCCGGAAACGCGTATCCAGCGCATCGAGCTCCAGCCGCTCCATAAAAACCAGCAGCGGGCTGGGATGCTCGCCGATGTAAGTGAAAACGTATAAGCCCAGCGCCGTGAAAGTGATGGCCAGGCTGATCAGAAAGGACACGCGATGCTGCCACCAGCTCTCCAGCAGCTCAAAGACAACGGCAAATCCTCGCGGCTGTCCGGGTTCGGCTGCTGAAGCTGCCATCGCGCTCGAGTTTAATCGCGGAAAATAAAATTCAGGCGCACGCCGCAAACGGCCACCACGTCGCCGTCTTTCAACTGCACCTGTCCGGTGACCGGAGTGCCGTTCACCGTGGGAACTTTTGAGCCTGCGCCGACATAGAAACCGTCATCACGCTGGTTGATTTGCGCGGCCATCTTGGGCTTGAACCATCCGCGCAGTTGTACGGTCGCCAGGTTCGATTTTCCAATGACCGTCAGCTTGCTGTTCAACGGATATTCTTTGCGGTCCGTCCTGCCGCCCAGCACCACCAGCGTTGGCACCTTCAGGCGCCCGGAAGCAAATTGTGTCCGCTCGCCCATCGCTGCGGCTTGCTGCAGCATTTCGCGCCGGACCTTCGTGTCCAACACCATTGTTTCGTTGATGCGCGGCGCGCTGGCTTTTCGACCTGCGTCGTAAGGCACCGGCGCGTCTCCGGTCGCGTCCACTTTGATGTGATGTTTACCGATGTGAATGGAGTCGCCATCGTGCAGCGTAGCGCGCTCAACACGCAGATCGTTCACGAAAGTTCCGTTCAGGCTGTCGAGATCCTCCACCACCAGCCGGCCGCCTTCCACGTAAACGCGCGCGTGATAATTGGAGACGGCAAGATTGTCCACCGGCAGGTCGTTGTCCGGCGACCGGCCGATGCCCACCGGCCTGGCGCCCACGGGAACTTCCTTCACCGTTTTCTCTTCAAACATCAGCGTCAGTTTCGCCATTTCACAATCCTCCTGCAGAGCCGTTGCCGCCGCCTGCATTTTTCTGCGCCCCACGACGCAACCACGAAAACCATCCCTTATCTTCTGCTTCCATGCGAATCACGATCACTGTGACGTTGTCCGCCCCGCCATTTTCGTTGGCCAGCGCCACCAGCCGGTCCGCAGCGCGCGCAGGATCCGGCTCCGCCTGCAGCGTGCCGGCTATCTCCGGATCAGTGACCATGCGCGTCAGGCCATCGGAGCACAGCAAAAGAAGATCCCGCGGAAACAGAATGTGTTCATCCGCATCCACATCCACTTCCGGTTGCGTTCCCAGCGCCCGTAGCAAGACGCTTTGCATTTCGCTGTGTTCCGCTTCCGCTGCAGTTAAAATCCCGCGCCGCACTTGTTCGGCCACCAGCGAATGATCGCTCGTGAGTTGCTGCAGTGCGCCGCTGCGCAAGAGATACAACCGGCTGTCTCCCACGTGCACCACGCTCAGCTTCTGATCGTTGATCCACGCGGCCGTCAGCGTCGCGCCCATGCCTTGCTGTTCGATATGCGTTTCCGCCGAGTCAAAAATTTTCTTGTTCGCAAAATGTACCGCGTTATATAGCGTTTTGGTGTTCTCGCTCCAACCCGCCTGTGATTCAGGGGAGCCTGCCTGGGGAGCCGATTCTTCGCCCATGCAGGTTTTCACTACGGTTTCCACGGCCATGGCGCTGGCAATTTCTCCGTGTGCTTCGCCGCCCATGCCGTCGGAAATGGCGAACAAGTCCAGCGCTTCGACAATGCGAAAGCTGTCCTCATTATTCCCGCGCTGTTGCCCGACATCGCTTCTTCCACCGCTGGCAATCCGCACAAATACCCCTTTACCTGGCCGTGCGGCGCATCTCGCGATTCGCCGTCGACACCCGGAGCGTGCCGGGTACTGATAACCCCTGCTCACACGCTAACAGGAATTGCGAGTCCAGGAATGCCCTGAACCCTATTAATTAGCAGTGTTTTAGCAACAATCCGAGGCCTCCACAAGGAGAAGGAAACTCCAGTGACGAGGCCCGTCCTTCTTCTTTGCCCGCGGGTCATCTACAATTCTTGCATGCCCTCGCGCGACCGTGCCCTGATCTTGTTGGGGCTCTGTACTTTGCTGTCCGGTGCTGCCGTTTTCGCTCAGCAGCCACCGCCATCGTCTGCCGGTGCCAGAATTCTTCTGCTCCCCCGCCGCATCGTTTCCGGCGAACGCGCCACCCTCGCGGTTCTTGACGTGAACGGACGCCTCACACCTGGCGTCACCGTTAATTTCTCTAATGGCGATCGCGTGACCACCGATCAAACCGGCCGCGGGTTGTTTGTAGCACCCCTCAATCCGGGGGTGATCTTCGGTTCCATCGCCGGCCGCCAGGGACGTGTCGCCACGACCATTTTTGCTTCTACGGATCCTGCTGTTACCGCTGTCGAAGTAAAGACCGTGCCGCGCATCGCTTCGCTTAGCGATCGTTTCGATATCCTGGGCTCGGGTTTTTGTGGCGACGCTGACACCAACGCTGTGACCATCGGAGGCGAAGCGGCTATCGTGCTGGCAGCCTCCCCGACCGCCCTCGTGGTTCTGCCTCCTCTCGGCCTCGAACCCGGAGTCGCCCCCGTGCAGATCACTTGCGGCAAAAATTCGCTCCCGACTTTCTCGATGATTTTTCTTGGTCTGGAGCTGCACGCCGACACTTCTCCACTCGCCCCTGGCGAGCATAGACGGCTCACCGTCAGCGTAGCAGGCATTAAGTCAAAGATTTCTCTGGAAGCCAAGAACCTCGCACCGGATGTTGCCGAACTTCTGGGCGGCGATTCCGTGCGTCACGCTTCTTCCGGAGGAGCCGAAAACGTGGTGCGTTTCGAAGTGGTGGGGCGCCGCCGCGGGAGCTTTTTGATTTCCATTCGGCTAGTGCCCATCCCGGCACGCCCGGTGCAATGAGGAATCGCTGCTCTACGCGCCTTTTTTAGCCGCTATCTCCGTCGAATCCATGGGTAGCGCCAGCGTGCCCTGCACTTCGAGCGCGGCCTGCGTGGAACTGGTGCCCAGCAGATTGTCCAGTGTGTTTTGCGTTTTCTCCAGGCGCTTGCCGGCGTCGCTGTAAGCCTGCTGCGAATTTTTGATGTGCGTCCCCAGTTTTTCGAACACTTCGGTGAACGTTTCCATCTGCTTGTGCATGCCCGCCAGGCTCGAAAAAATGCGCGTGGCATTTTCTTCAATTTGCATGCCCCGCAGCCCCATGGCAATCACGCACAGATGCGCATACAGCGTATTGGGAGAAACGGCGATCACCTTTTTACTGCGGCAATAGCTATCCAACTGCTGACCCTTGTTATCGGCCAGCATCAGCAATTCGTAATACACGCTTTCCGATGGCACGAACATCAGCGCCATGTCCAGCGTGCCCTCCCCGGGCACGATATACTTTCGCGCGATGCTGTCCGCGTGCCCTTTCACGGCAGTGACGAAAGTGCGGCGGGCTTCATCGCCATCGGTTGCGATGCGCCGGAAGGCATCCAGGGGAAACTTCGAATCGATGGACATCAGTTTCTTGTCGCGAAGAAAAATCACTGCGTCGACGCATTCTCCCGAAGAAAAGCGGTACTGCGCTGCGAATTGCGAGGGCGGGAGGCAATCTTCTAACAAGCGCTCCAGGGTGACTTCACCCAGTATTCCGCGAGTCTTGGCCCCTCCAAGAATGTCTTCCAGTGATTTCGTGGCCGACGAAACGTTGCGGCTCAACTCCTGAAACTCACCCAGCTGTTTCTGAATCTGTCCCATTTGCTCGCGCGTATTTTTCAGCTCCGTGGCGATGGCTGTCTGGCCTTGCGTGGCGATTTGCGCGGAACTGGACACGCCGTCCTGCAGCGCCTTGGTCACGCTTTCGAGGCGCAGCGACACGCTTTGCGCGATGGTGGCGATTTGTCCGCTGCTTTGCGCTTGAGCAGTGGCAATCGTCTGCAAGTCCCGGCGCAGTTCGCTCATCTGCGCGTCCAGAACGTCGCCTTTCCGCTGGCTCTGAGTGCCTTGCAGCACCAGCCAAAGCACCAAAGCCACCGCCAGGACCGCCAACGTGATTGCCACTACCGTCATTCGTTCTCCTATTACGTCCGGGTAACCTATGTACTTACTTTATAGCATTGGCGTAACCGGGAAACCAGCCGCGGGAATACGCGGCGAATGGATGATGGTCAACCTTGGCGGGACTTATCCGCGTTCAACCGCGGCCAGAATTACTTCTTTGGCGGCGTCACGCCGCGCTGTCCACGCTTTCAACGCCGTGGCCACGGAAATCACAATCGCGGTGGCAAAGTTGGCGATGATTACCGCGCGTGCGCGCAGCAGGATTCCATATGTCAGCCACAGAATCGCGCCAATCAGGTAGAGCGCCAGCATCCCATACGATAAATCGCGGCCGCCCTGCTTCCAGATTTTCAGCACTTGCGGCACAAACGCAAATGTTGTGCAGATGCCGCCGAGCGAGCCTACTACCGTGACCCAGGTTTCCGTGCTCATCACTTCTCCGTCTGCTACAGCGAGATTCCTCCTAGTTTAGCAGCGGCGAATATTCCGCCCAAATGAACATTGCGTTGCTGTGTTGTCGAGCAAGAGGAACCCGCCCAGTCACCATTGGAGACGCAACGCCTGAGGGAGAGATAGAGAGGATCGGCCAATGCCGCAGCAGTTAGCGCCCGAGACTAGTCGTTGCCGCGCTCGCTAGTTTGATCGGTGAGTGCCGCCACCTGCTGGATCGACGTCGCCGGCGGCACCGCGTGAAAATCGGTATCGATTTCGTTGCTGCGCACGGAAATAGTTTTGAAGAATAAAACCTTACCATTCATCTGCACATCCATCCGCGTCATTTCCCAATGCCCCGGAGTGACTTCCTGCTGCCTGACAAAAAACGTGCCGCCCTTATCCAGATGTCCTAAGAGCCCGCCCGCGAATTTCACCTCGCTAACCAGGCGCCCACTGATTTCCACCAGCCGCTTTTGTTTCAGATCAAGCGTCAGGGTCCCTTCCATATGATAAAAAACGAATTCAGACGAGCCTGACGGCCGGAATTTCGGGTTAGGAGTGAAGTTCAGCTTGACGCGGTCGGCATCTCGGCTCTCCTGCTGAAACACGAAGGCCTCGGGAATCATTTTCAGGAGGTTGGTGGCTTGCCGTTCGTCTTCGAGTTGTTGCTGTTTTTGTTTTTTGAGTTGTGACGGATTGCCAAGCAATTTCGTGATTCGCGAATCCTCCAGCTGCCACTGCTGTGCACTAAGTGGCTTGCCATTTTCTGCCATCAGCCGGTTGATTTCCGCAGCCTCGGTCTGGCAAGAGGCAAACAGTTGGCGCTTACCGTCCTTATCAAGCAACTTCCGGTAACACCACAACGTTTTATCGTCGTCCTGCGCTTTGATTTCGTGTTGCAGAATTTCGCGAACTTCGGAGGTCAAAGCCGCGTCAGTTCCGGCAGAGGGCACGGCGACATGTGTCTCATCTTCTGCGCCGGTCGCCACTGGCGTAATGGCCCAGGGGAGTACGGCTGAAACGAAAACAAAAAGCCGCAGCAGGCCGGTGGCCTTGGCGAAACTGGTCGTCGCGTTCTGTTGTTGGGCAGGCATGTAACTTTCAGTGTACGCGCGAATGTATGTGCACGCTTGGCAGCGGCTGGCCCAGGATTTCTTCATCCCGGCGCATTGCCTCCAGATGTTCTTGGCCAACCAGGAACGCGGCGAAACCGAGAAGTCCAACAATCAATGCAATACCCGCGATAGCTAGCAGCATAGGCACCTCCGTCGCAACGGCGTCACTTGGGCCAAAAAGAGGGACACGCAATCTACACCCCTGCCCGGGGTGCCCGTCAATACCGTTATTGGTGCAAATGGATACTGGATTTACTGCAGTAGGTCCCATACCTTTACTTCTCTCGAGCGTCTGAGGATAGCACCAGCGTTAAGTGCACCTAGTCCATGCCGACAGAATCTTCTCGTCCGGATGCTCGCGAATCGTTTCGTCCCATCGCCTCACCCGCTCATACGCTGCTTATTCTGTCTTTGCAGGGCGTCGTCGCATATCTCGGAAAAATGCGCGTGGAGCAGTTGCGCGAGGCCGTTAGCGTGGATCACGTTCGTCTCTACGAACGCACCATTCTCTCCGAATGGCTGGCGTTGGGCTTGGTCCTTATCGGTGTTTGGCTGCACCACTCCTCACTCACCACGGTTTTTGGCGAGCGCTGGCGCTCCGTTCGCCAGGTGCTGACGGACACGGGTGTCGCCATTGTTTTCTTGATTTGCTCGATTGCGGTTCTCTCCATCTTCGGCGCGCACGGTAAAGCCCCCGATACCTCCACGCAATTCCTTCTGCCACACGGCGGGCTCGAAAGCACGTTATGGACTCTGATGTCGTTGACCGCTGGGATCTGCGAAGAAGCGATTTTTCGCGGCTATTTGCAACGCCAGTTCGTGGCCTTCACCAGGAGCGCCGCCATCGGTATTTCTCTCTCTGCCGTGGCTTTTGGCGCTGCTCATGCCTACCAGGGCCTGCGTCACGCCATGCAGATAGCAATTCTGGGTGCCATGCTCGGCGCGCTGGCCTGGTATCGCAAGAGCGTGCGTCCGGGCATGATTTCCCACGCCATGCAAGACATCCTCGCCATCTTGGTGCGACATTAGTTGAGACTATCCAGAAAGGTTTGAACGCAACTACCTAGTTAACGACGGAATTAGCTGTTTGGTAGGTTGCGCAAAACCAGTTTGCGCAATTTGTCGCGGTCGTCATCCTTCATATGCACGAATTCCACGCCGCCTCCTCCGGGAGCGGTGTTGCGCACGATGGCCGTGCAATGAATCTTGCGCAGGCCAGAGCGCACTTCGAGTGTCAGCGAATCGCCCACCGCAAATTTTTGCGGGCCTTCCAGGTAAGCTCCACCCAAACTGATGGTCTTAACCCGTGCCAGGCTGGCCTGGGCTCCCCCTGACGGCGCGCCAACTTGCGCGCGCAAGGGAGCGTCCAGCGGCACGCGCATGTAACGTCGCGGCGCTGCGTACAAGGCAGTGGTTGGCGTCGGCGCGTCAAAGGTGGCGCGCACCGATGGGGACGCCGGGCGTTCCTCAATCCTTGCCAGCGCATCCTGAGCGGCCGCGCGCAGGCCGGACGGTTCGGCGAACGCGATTCCGGCGCGGCGCTCTGCCAGCGAATGCAGCAATTCAATCGCTTCGATAGCCCGCAAACGGCCCAGTCCTTCGATGGCTTTGATGCGCACAAACTGTTCCCGCAAAATTGGATGTTCGCCGGCGGCTATCTCCATCAGTTGTGGAATCGCAGTCCGCTCGCCCGCCAGGCCGATCTGGTCAATCATCATGGGCACTACCAGCGGATGCGCGGAGGCCAGCACGCTCGAAAATATGTACGCCGCGGTTTGCGCAGCCGAAGCGTTGGCTGGCCGCGACAATTCGCTCACGGCCAGATCCTGCATGTTCCATTCCCAACTGCTCAAGGTGCGCGTCAGGCCGCGCAGCAATCGGTCAGGATCGGCCGAAGCCAGTAGCTTAATCGCGGCAGTAACCCGTTGTGGGCGGGCTTCGTACAGGCGCGTTTCCAACACGCTCAGCACCGGCTGGCCCATAGTGCGCAGCAAGCGCGACATGGCCGCGAGCATGTCCGTGCCCCGAGTCTCTCCCAGCAAGAGCGTCATGCGATCCAACAACTTGTCCGGATCGCGCACCAGCAATCTTGGCAAAACAGGATCAAGCGGGCGATTGGCTAGCGCCGCGTCGATCAGCAGCGTCCACCTTTCTGGCGCCACCATGCGCTTCATTAGCCCGGACAAGTGCGCGTGATTGCCGCCGCGCGGAGTATTTTCCAAAGCCAGTAGGATCGCTTCGAATCCCGCGTAATCGGCGCGTGTCAGAGCGATGCGACTCAGCCACTCGAGAAACGAAGCCAGCAGGGCGCCTGCCTGCGGATTGTTTTCGGCTTCCAGTGCCTGCAAAGCGCCGCGGCTCAAATCTTCTGGGAACTGGTTGGGCCACAACGATTCAATAATGGGGCAGAGTTCCAGCAAGCCCGCTGCTACCAAGCGGCGCGCACGCCAGTCGTCATGCTCAAGCCGTCGCGCGTAATTCAGGAGGATGTGGCGTGCTTCTCGCCGCGGAGCATCCGCACCAGCCTTGGCAAGATTCCCTAGCGTATGCCGCAAGGCAACCACCGGTACAGCCCACAATTCCGGCCCGCGCAGGACCAAGGATTTTTCCCGCGGCGCCAATGCCAGCCAGAATCGAGTTGCGAATCTTTCGCGAGATTCTTCGCTGGACCAGATTTGCGCCAGCGACGAATGATTATCGGACGAATGTGATGTCGCATATTTTCCGGCGGCCACCAGCAACGCGCCAAACCCATCGATGGTCGGCCGCACGGTCAGAGGCGTGATGGATCCAGCCGCAAACTCAGCGATCATATATTCGAGAATTAGATTCTCGGAGAGGCGCACGATATAGGGCTGCGGCAACTCGCCTTCTTCGGGGTCATACTGCGAAACGGCGCTCAACAGCAGCCGTACCGTGTCGTGGCGCGCTTCTTCCATCGCGGCGTGAATCGCTCGCGCTCCGTCTTCAGGCGAAAGCGCGCGAGAATTTTCCAGCGGCAGCGTAATGCGCGCAAGCAGTGTCAACGTCGCCGCGAGGTCATCATGGTCCGGCAGCCGAATCAATTCTTCCGCGTTAGTGCGCGCGGAATTTCCGCCGTAAGCCACCAGCGCAGCGATCAAACTGGTCAAAAGCGTGTCTACTTTGCGATCCACTTGGCTGTTTACCAGAATCCCTTTCACGGCGTGCTCGGCGAGTTGCGTGGCCCACCATGCGTCGCGGCTCCCGCGCGTCTGCCCCGCAGTTATCGCCGGTGATATCAATGATACCTTGATGAGCTCTACGAAGATGTTCAGTTCGGCCAGCCCAAGATTATTTTTGAAAGATATCTGTTTTATGCCCGCCTGCGTCAACACGCCGGCCAGCGACTGCATTTCACCTCGAGCGTCCTGCAAATAAGTGGATCCGGAAGGGGAGACCGCCAAACCATCACGCCGCACATAAACTTCGAATTTGCCGCGTTGCGTTGCACCTTGCAGTGAGTCGAAGGCTTTTTCCAAAGCCGCCAGCCGCCGCGGATGATTTTTGTCGTACAGCCGCTCGGAGCGCAGCAACAAATGTAGATTCAGCAGCGCGCGGTGAAGCTCCGCGAGCTGACCGTCTTCCGTGACTGGGGACCGCATAGTTTCGATTGCTGACAAGAGTTCGCCCACTAATAGGCCCTTTCGCATAAGGCGGCGATGGAACAGAGATTCGCCGAATTTTGCGGATTCCACCTAGGTTCAGTGCACGCGCCCGGCCTACGGTCATCGCGCTAAGTCCTTGTAACTGCAGCGTGAATTTGCGGCGGCCGGTTCACTTCTTTGAAGTTGGTAACAAAATGTTACGTTTCGCTTAGCCTGCAGCAACGACCTGTTCGAGGGGTCAGTGGAGCCAAAACGAAGCTTTTTTTACTTGAGGGTCACCACAATTTGCGAATCAGGGTATACACCGGCGGGCACTCCGGAGCCGGGCTTTTGGCCTTGTGTCCGCAATTCGATGCGCAGGGTCTTCTTCTTTTTCGGTTTAAATTCCGTGCTGACGATATTGGAAGTCTTGCGGTTCGCGCCGACACCGGCAATCACGCGAAACTCGGTAACTCCTGGCGGAACGTACAAGTCCTCAAACATGTTCTGATTATTTCCGCCGCTACGTTCAAAATATATTTTCCCGCCCATCTCTACTGTAAAGGCCACATTTTCGGGGAAATGATCAGCCTCGATTTTTAATTTTGCATTGGCGCTGGGATCCAGTTGCTTGGGATCAAATTCCACTCGCGGTGGCGGCGGGACCGCGGCCAGCACTGCCGGAGAACTCTTAACAGGTTCCGCAGATTTGATTTCGTTCTTGCCGGGCGGTGCGCTGGCATTTTCTTTCCGGCCATCCCGCTTTGCGGCGGGCGTCTTTTTCTTCGCCGCTGGTGCCGACGCGCTGCTCGCATCCGTGTCAGCCACGCTTTCCGGGGGACCGCCGCCATCCAACATCTCCGCAATCCGCTCCCGGTGCGTGTAACCGTACCAACCTCCGCACAAAAGCAGTCCCAGGACAATTACTCCAATGGTCGCGCCAACCCAATGTTTGCCTTTTTTTGCGGGCGTCGCAGCCTGCGCCGCGAGGTTTTGCAAAAGTGCATTTGGATGCGAATCCAGAGTGGCATCCATGCTGCTGTCGCTATGCGCTGCAAAAGCTGATGGCACCATCCCGAGCAATGTGGCAGGGCTGCGACTACCGCGCAAAGTCACGAGGTCGCGCGCCAGATCTTCCCCGGTGGCATAACGATCGGAAGGCGACTTGGCCAGACACTTCATCACGATCAGATCGAATTCCGTGGGCACCGCGGGATTCAGCTTGCGTGGCGACACCGGCTCGGTGTTCACCACCTTATAAGAGACAGCCGTAACAGTTTCCCCGGGGAAGGCGTGTTCGCCGGTAGCCATCCAGTAGAGAATTACGCCCAGCGAAAAAAGATCGCTGCGCCCATCAATGGGCGCCCCGGTGAACTGTTCGGGCGGCATGAACGCCGGCGTACCCAACATCTGGCCGGTGGTAGTGAGGTGCGCCGCGCCGAGTTTGGCCACGCCAAAGTCTGTAATTTTGGGCCGCTCGATACCGTATTTCTCTTTGGACGTCAGCAGAATATTTGAGGGCTTGATATCGCGGTGCACCACGCCATTTTTGTGCGCGTATCCCAGTGCTTCGGCGATCTGCTGCCCAATTTCGCAGACACGTTCGAACGTAAATCGCTCGCCATTCTTGGTGGCGTCATCCAGCGTTCGCCCGTCGATGTACTCCATCACCAGGTAAGGGATGCTGTCCTGTTCGCCCACGTCAAAGACGGTGACGATTCCGGGATGCGCTAGACCTCCGGCGGAACGCGCCTCGCGATAGAAGCGTTCCCGAAATTCTTCGGCTTGCGGTCCGGTCAGCGCGATGGAATGAATGGTCTTCAGCGCCACAATACGATCCATGGCCGGGTCACGCGCGATATACACCGCGCCCATGGCGCCGCGGCCTTTTTCTTCAATAATTTCGTAGCGCCCGATTTTTCGTGCGTCAGTCATTTTATGAGAGCGGCAAAGCGTACTCTAACACGGCCCCTGAGGTAAGATTTCACCGCTGCACTGAGCTGTTTCCGTCTCATCAAGCTGCCCGTAGAACTGTGTTTGAGCGCGGATTTCGAACCGACGCCAACCTTTATATACTGCAAGTGTTATCGCGGAAGTGGGAATCGCGCACTTTAAATGACTTTCATTTCCATAACTCGTCTGCGCGTTCGATCCTGGCGTTTTCTTCCGCTGTTTCTTCTACAATCTATGCGCGCGGCGCGGCAAGCTAAAAAAGCTTCAGGAAATAGTTCGGTTTCTCTGCTTCGCGAAGCCCACCACGTGTTCTGGACGCGCACCAGTTGGGATTCCGAGGCTTCCATGAAGACTTACATGCTCACGGGCGTACATCGTCAGGTCATGCGCAAACTGCTCAACTGGTGCGATGAAGCAGCGGTAGCTCACTGGACTCAAGATTCGGCGGACGTGCCGACTTGGCAGGAAGCTCACGCGCAAATGTTGAAGATTGGCCGGCTCTCGAAAGTGAGTCGTCCTTCGAAAGCGCAGAACGAATTTCAGATTCCCGAGCCGTTCGTCGCCCCGGGTGCGGAAACGCGATTCTAATCTTCAGATCTTTCATAGCCGCTGTATTTGCCTGCGTTGACTTGTGGTGGTGCGCACCCTAACATAACCGCGAATGCCGGAATCCTCTCCAGGACAAACAGTTTCCCACTACCGGATCGTCGCGAAGATTGGTGTCGGCGGTATGGGCGTGGTCTACAAAGCCGAAGACACGCGCCTCCGACGCCTCGTCGCTCTGAAGTTTCTCCCCGGGCATGTCGCCGAAAACGAGCAGGCCCTGGCGCGTTTTCAACGTGAAGCAGAGTCCGCCTCTTCTTTGAACCATCCCAATATTTGCACCATCTATGACATCAGTACCGACAACGGCCAGACGTTTATCGCCATGGAATATCTCGAAGGCGAGACCCTGAAAGATTTGATCGAGCGCCAGCCGCTCTCCAACGAACGCGCCCTGGATCTGGCCATTCAGATTGCCGATGCGCTGGACGCTGCACACGAAAAGGGAATCATTCATCGCGACATCAAACCCGGAAATATTTTTGTCACCACGCGCGGACAGATAAAAATTCTCGACTTCGGCCTGGCCAAGCCATCTGACGATCCCCGTGCCGCGGATGTCTTGCCCACCGCCGCCACCATTTCCCAGCAGCTCTTGACCAGTCCTGGCGTCACCGTCGGCACCGTCGCGTATATGTCGCCTGAGCAGGTGCGCGGTGGGCCGCTAGACCAACGCAGCGATCTGTTTTCTTTCGGCGTGGTGCTTTACGAAATGGCCACCGGCAACCTGGCCTTTCCCGGGAACACTTCCGGAGTGATTTTTGACGGCATCCTCAATCGCACGCCGGTGCCGCCGCTGCGCTTGCGTCCCGACTTGCCGCCACGCTTTGAAGACATCGTGCACAAGGCGCTCGAAAAGGATAAGGAACTTCGCTACCAGCACGCTTCGGAAATACGTAGCGATCTTCGCCGCTTGAAACGCGATTCGGATTCCGGCCGTTGGGCAATCCCTTCCTCGGATGCGGCGCGAACGGCGGAGAAAAGCAGGGAAGGATCGCGCGGCAAATGGCTAGCCATGCTGGCGGCTTTGGCCATCGCGCTGGCTCTGGGCTTCTGGTGGCTCAAAGGACGACACGCGGCAGCTCTGACCGTGAAAGACACCGTGGTGCTGGCCGACTTCACCAACGCCACCAGCGATCCGCTATTTGATGACACTCTGAAAAACGCTTTGGCCGCCAACCTGGAGCAGTCACCCTTCCTGAACATCCTGTCCGAGCGCCAGATGGACAAAACCCTGCAATTGATGGGGCATTCCGCGGACGTGCGCGTCAGCGAAGAAGTCGCCGAAGGCATCTGCCAGCGCGCGGGCAGTAAAGCGGTTTTGAGCGGAAGAATCGCCAATTTGGGTACTCAGTATGTCGTGGGCTTGACGGCTACAAACTGCGGTACGGGAGAAATTCTTGCGCGCGAAGAGGCCCAGGCGGTCAACAAGGAAGAAGTTTTGAAGAGCATGGCCAAAGCTGCTTCGCGGTTGCGCGCCAAACTTGGCGAGTCGCTCAATTCCATCCAGAAATTTGATGTGCCCCTCGAGCAAGCCACCACATCTTCGCTGGAAGCGCTGAAGTCTTATTCCATGGGCCGAAGCATGGTGGATGCCAAGGGTGATTCCGCGGCCATTCCTTTTTATAAGCGCGCCATTGACCTGGATCCCAAATTTTCCGTGGCCTATGCCGCGCTGGGAGTGGCTTACGAGAATGTGGGCGAAAATTCCCTGGCGAATGAAAATATAAAGAAGGCTTTTGAATTGCGCGAGCGCGTCAGTGAACGCGAAAAATTTTCCATTGAGGGCCTGTACTACATGATCGTGGCGCGGCAATTCGAAGATGCCATCCAGACCTATCAATTGTGGTCGAAGACTTATCCGGCGGATATCGTGCCGCACATTAACGTGGGCCTGGCTTACGCAAACCTCGGTCAAGTCGAAAAAGCTGCGGCCGAAAACGAGATCGTGGTGAAAATGGATCCCAACGATGCTGCGGGACGCGCCAATTTGACTGGCTGCCTAATAAATCTGAATCGCATTGAGGAAGCCAAGACGAACATCGAGGAGGCCTTGAAGCGCAAGCTCGATTCTCCTTTCATTCGTTATCGCGCCTACCAGGTGGCATTTCTGCAGGGAGACACGGCCGAGATGGCCAGCCTGGTCGCTTGGGGAAAAGAGCAGCCTTACGCCAATAGCCTGTTCCTCGCCATGGAAAATTGGACGGCGGCGTACCACGGACGGTTGCAGGCAGCCCGCACGTTTTCTCAAGGTGCCGTTGAAACTGCGCAGCGTGACCACATGACGGACACTGCAGCCAACTGGCTGGCCATTGCTGCTTGGCGCGACGCAGAATTCCAGCGCCCGGATGACGCGCGAGAAGAAGCGGCCCGTTCCTTGCGAATGGCAACCACTTGGCATGGTCGCGTTCTGGCCATGGCGGCACTGGCGCGCTCAGGTGATGAGGCCAGCGCCCAAAAAATTGCTACCGATTTGTTGGAGAAGTTTCCCTCGGACATCACTACCAATTCTTACTGGGTACCCGCGGCCCGCGCGGCATCGGCATTGCACCGAGGAGATGCCCAAGCTGCCATCGAATTTCTCCACCCGGCGATTGCGTACGATATGTCGGAGCCGGACTGGAATTGCCTGTATACGACCTATTTACGTGGCGAGGCTTATTTAATGGCGCGCCAGGGTCGGGATGCGGCGCAGGAATTTCAGAGAATGATCGACCGCCCAGGCGCGGTGACTAACTGTCCGCTGGGAGCGCTGGCGCGCCTTGGTCTGGCCCGCGCCCAGGCGCTGTCCGGCGACAACGCCAAAAGCCGGGCCGCCTACAAAGACTTTCTTTCGCTTTGGAAGGATGCTGACGCCGACCTTCTTATTTTCATTCAAGCCAAGGCAGAATATGCAAAGATGCAGTGAACTTCTACGGATACGCCAACAATGATGTCCGCTAAGCGAATCATCACCGCCCTCCTCGTCGTGAGTGGGCTGCTCGGTTTGGGATTTTATTTTTATCCGGCGGAGCGCCAGCAGCCTGCCGATCCTCCCAGGCTGCGCAAAGTTACGTTGAACTGGGAAAAAGCGCCGCGTGCTGTGAGTTACAACATTTACCGTCGGCCTTATCGCTCCGACGCGTACTCAAAACTTGGCAGCTCAGCGGTGAACAGCTACGAAGATCCTACCGCCATGTCTGGCGAAACCTACTGCTATCAGATCGCCTCCGTGGATTCCAAGGGACACGAGAGCGCGCGCTCTCAAGAGTTGTACGTTACCGTTCCTCGTCCATGACAAAGCAGCAACTGTATCTCGTGCGCCCCAGGCGATTGACAGCCACGAGCGAAGGGGGTAATTTTTCGCCAGCGATTTTCTGCAGACTACCGTGCAGCAACTCTCATGGCGCGCGTGAGAGCAAGAAAACAGAAATCAAAACTAAGGAGAAACATAATGAAACGTTTGTGTACGTTCGCAACTTTATTGGTTCTTGCTGTTGTGGCCGCTGCGCCCGCTTTCGCGCAGAATGACGCATTCCTCGGAACCTGGAAAATGAACGCCGCTAAATCGAAATACACTAATCCGCCGGCACCTAAAGAACTGATCCGTAAGCTGGACACCGAAGGCGACTCCATAAAATACACCTACACCGGAACCGCGGCCGATGGCAGCAGCATTTCGTATGGCTTCACCGTGAAGTATGACGGCAAAGACTATCCCGTCAGCGGATCGATGCCTGGAGGCGCGGACATGATTGCCATCAAGAAAACTGGCGCCAACTCACTGCTGGCTACTCAGAAAAAAGGCGGTAAGGCCATTGGCACGGCAAAAGTGCAACTCTCGAAGGACGGCAAGACCGCCACGGTCACAGCTAGCGGCACCGACGAGAGCGGCAAAAGCGTGAGTTACGTTTCGGTTTACGAGAAACAATAGAGTTAGTATTTGTAATCGCGATGGGCCGTCGCGGGACCGGGCGCTGGGCTCGGCCCGACGATGGTCGTGACCGGGTGTCCAAATAACGCCTGGCTTTACGACCGGAATAACCCCCTGTTAACAAAGATATTACCCGATATCAATTAACCCCTGTATTGACAAACGTCACACTCGAGACCACAATCGCTGCGATTTTAAAGTGAATTGCGCTGGGTCCCCGTCGCTCAGTGGAATCATGGAACGCTCTTATCTTCATCCCCCTTCCACACCTGTAGAACCGATTTCTACGGCGGTCGCCCAGACTCGCGTACATACGTTACGTCCGGTGGATATCTCGCTGGTGGCTGTGGCCGCCATTCTCCTCACGCTGCCCGTGTTGCTTCACGGTCCCATGGTCGGCGGCCACGACACCTATGAACATCTCAATTTCACAGAACATTTCTCTGAACAGTTTTGGGGCGGCGACTTGTATCCGCGCTGGCTTTTGAATATGAACCACGGTTTAGGTAGCCCCAGTTTTTTTGTGTATCCGCCGCTGCCGGCTTTCCTCGACGCGCTACTGCAGCCCGCGGCCGGGTTTCTGCATTTCAGCGCATTCAGGCTGATGGAATACCTGGCCATGTTCTGCTCAGGTTTATCCGCGCTCGTATGGGCCGGAAGTCTGGCGCCACGTCGCATTGCGCTGGCCGTCAGCATCATTTACATGTTGATTCCTTATCACCTGATTGCGGACTTCTACCGGCGTACGGCCCTTCCAGAATGTTGGGCGCTCGTCTGGATCCCGCTAGTCCTGTTCTTTACCGCGCGGCTCACGAATAAAGAACTGGGCGCGCTCGCGGGTCTGGCCATTGCTTACGCGCTCATGATTATCAGCCACCTCATAAGCGTACTCATTCTTTCCCCGGTTGTTTTGGCCGCGGCGATAATGTTGTCGGAATCGCGTGAAAAACTTCGAATTACTTTGCGTGTCGTGGCAGGTATGTTGCTGGGCGCGGGGCTGGCCTCTTTTTACCTCGTTCCCGCGCTGGCGCATGCAAGGAATTTCCCCACGGCCCGAATGATCTCTGTCTATCCCTACTTCCTCGCGGACAACTTCATCGAATTCGGCAAAAAACTCTATGGCGGTGGCGGCGAGTTCACCCACACGATTTCGTTGATCGTCGTCAACACGCTGGTACTGCTGATCGTTTGTGCGGCAGTACTTCTTAACGAACAGGGGCAGGCCAGGAAACAAATTTTTTTCTGGCTGGGAGTGGCAGTGCCTGCGGTCTTCATGATGACCAGTTGGAGTTTGCCGATCTGGAAAACGTTTCCGCTCCTCCACCACTTGATTCAGTTTCCGTGGCGGCTGAATGTCGTTCTTTGCGTGGTGCTTGTTCCAATCCTGAGCGCATTTTTCAGAAAAATAGCTCAGCCCGCAAGAACGTCGCACCTTGTGCGGGTACTCTCGGGCGCGGCAATTTCCTTGATTCTGGGGAGTTGGATCTTGAGCTACGGCATGGTCTGGCGGCGCTACCGTGCGGAGACCCATCCGGTCGCCACTTCTGTCAGCGATGATGATGGCTGGTTCCATTCGTGGTCGGTGTCGGGAATGAACGAAACCAGCGCGATGCAGGCCAGTGTTGGCCCACCGGTACGTTTCCTTACTGGATGCGGCACCGCCGGCGTGCTGCTGTGGAAGCCACGTCACGTCGAACTGCAAACCAACTCCACCACTGGCGGCCTCGTGATGGTCAATCAGTTTTACTATCCGGCGTGGCGTGCTAGCGTGGTTGGCGGCTCGCCCGCATACCTTGCTGCGGCCATGCCACAGGGCCTTTTGGAAGTACAAGTTGCACCCGGGCACCAATTCATTCGCCTTGATATTCCTTTGGGAGCAGCGGAATTGGCGGGGCGCGCCGTCAGCATTCTCTCCGCCCTGTCCTGCGCATTTTTGATTTGGGATGCGAAAGGCCGTCGTGCGCGCTGGTACGCGCTGCGGCACCCGATTCCCGTTTCGGCGTAAGAGTCTTTTTGAACGAGAGACTTTTTTGGCAGTCGCGTTGTTTGGTGGAGTTGTTATGTTGAATGGAAAACGTATCGCGGTAATCATGCCAGCCTACAATGCGGCGCAAACGCTGCAAAGGACCGTGCAAGAGTTTCCGGAAATTGTTGACATCAAAATCCTCGTGGATGATGGCAGCACCGACAACACTGTGGAGATCGCCACCCGGCTGGGCTTGCAAGTTTTTGTTCACCAGAAAAATTACGGCTATGGCAGAAATCAGCAGACCTGTTATCGCGAAGCCCTGGCTGCCGGAGCCGACGTGGTGGTCATGGTCCATCCCGATTATCAGTACACGCCGCTCTTGATTACCGCCATGGCCAGCATGATCGCCTTCGACGTTTACGATGTGGTGCTGGGCTCACGCATCATTGGTGGCGGCGCGCTCAAAGGTGGTATGCCCGCCTACAAATATGTGGCTAACCGTGCGCTCACCGCTTTCGAGAATGTCTTTACCGGTGCGAAGCTTTCTGAATACCACACTGGCTTCAGGGCCTTTTCAAGGCAAGTGCTCGTCGATCTGCCGTTGCTCGAAAATTCCGACAGCTTTGTTTTCGACAATCAAATGATCGCCCAATGTATCGTCTTCGGTTTCCGCATTGGCGAAGTTTCCTGTCCGACAAAATATTTTGAAGCGGCCTCGTCCATCAATTTTTCTTCGAGCGTCGTGTATGGCTTTGGGGTGTTGAGCACCACTCTGAAGTGCTGGCTTCAGAAATCTGGAGTGGCGCACTACCGGCTGTTCAGTCCCGAGGGCGCCAAATTGTTGGTTGACTACTATTCTGCCGTTCCGCAGGATTCTGCGGAATTACGGCTCAGGGCGAAATCAGCCGCTCCCTGATTTGATCGTGTGGTTCAAGACCATCCACAAGATATGAGCACTATTTCATTGGGATGGTGGGGCTGGCGAGATTCGAACTCGCGACAACCAGTTTAGGAATTCAGAGTGCTGATTTGATTGGAGTTGAAAATTTTCGATTATATATGCAGTGTCAACCTCTTACGAAGACCACGTGTTGATTCGTTCTGATTGTTTCTGCCTCGATTTGAACCGAAAACCATGACACTTTTATGACACTCGATTAACCGAAGGATCGAGCGCCGGAAGTGCGGGTGCAAATTATCGAGGAAACGGTAACTAGAACCGCCTAGTCCGGTAACCCGACTATTAGGATTTAGGGAAACCTCAGCTCGCCGGCGCTATTTCCAGAAGTAGATAATCGCGGAGCCAGCAACGATTAAAGCTCCACCGAGCAAGACGCCCGATGACGGTATGTGCCGAAAGAAAAGGTAGCTTACGAGCTGAAACATGATGAACAGCGATGCGAGATAAATCCCTGTCACGGTTGCAAACTCGACGGGCGCAAGGTTGAGAAACAGCCCGTACATGGCGAGCAAAACGGATGCCAGCCCGAACAGCGCGAACCGCGCTGGTAGGGCGAACGACGTTTGCAACGCAATTCGCATGACAGCATCGCCAACCGCTTCAAATATAGTGGCGACAACTACAAAAACCAAAATCTTCATCGAAAGATGCTCTCACGCGGTGTAGCCAAGGACAATTCATTTCGAAATGCGACTAGTCGGTCTCCCTGACAAAGTGGAATCTCCGTCAAGCTCTACCAATTTTTGGCCAAAGAGCCGCAAATTAGGTCTTACCTCGGAGCTGAAATCGCGTAGGCGAGAACGATTTGGGTCAAGCGATATCGGTATTTGGCGTCGGTGTCGGCAATGTCCGCTTCGGTTTTCCCGAGTTCAGCCTGACTGAACTCAACGATCGAACTGAGACCTAGGTTATAGCGCTGCTGCGCAAGATCCAAGGCAAGGCTCGACTGTTCGCGAAGTTGCCTTGTCACTGCCAGTCTCTCAAAGGCCCGGTTAGAATCTTGCCAGGTGTTGCGCACATCCCGCGCAATGTTATTGCGCAACGCCATGAGTCTCTGACGCGCCACTTCAATTTGCAGATCAGAGACCTTCGCACGAGCACTAAAGAGAAATCCATTAAAGACCGGGATGTTGATATTTACGCCGACAGCGCCATACCAGTTTGGAATATGGCTGTCGCGAATTGGAGCTTCACCGACTACACCGAGCGCGCTGATGCTCGGGCGCAAGAGATCATGTTCGGCGCTGCTGAATTTCTGAGCGGCTTCGACTTCATTTTGTGCCGAGGCGACCTCCGGGCGCTGCTGAAGAGCTTGTTGAATCAACGACAAAGGGTCCAGCGGAGGCGGCGTGGCCGCTGGTAACTCCTCGACAAGCACAAAATCCTGCCGGTCCGGATAACCGAGAATCGCCGAGAGGCCGGATAGAGAAGTGTCGTAATTATTTCGCGCCTCTAAAAGGAGGAGTTTCGCACGAGCCAGGTCAACGTTGGTGAAGCTCAGATCGAGATCGGACCTTAGTTTGGCATCAGTGAGAGCCTTGATCTTATCAACGAGCGTTTGCCTAGCATTAATGGTTTGCTCAGCAACCTCTACAAGAGCCTTGGTCTCCAGCGTGTTGTAATAGGCTTGATCGACAGCAAGGATGATCTCGGCCGTGGTTGCGGCTGCGGTTTCGTTTTCGGCCTTGGCGCGGTACTCGGAACTTGAAAGCAAGTTTGTTGTGCGACCGAAATCGGTGATCAATTGGCCTACGGCCGCGCCAGCTGCGGCGCGTGGGAAGACGATGGGATTATTAAGTCCGCCGGCTGCAATTCGAGTCCCAGGATTAGCCGCTACCGCAGTAACGCTCAGATAAGCGTTCGGCAAGAGAGCGGAGCGCGTCTCCCGAACGTATTGTTGTGCGACGAGCGTATTCAACTTCTCTATTGAAATTTGGGGGTTGTTCTTGAGCGCGATAGCTTCGGCCTGGGCCAGGGTGAGCGGTGTGGCCTTTTGGATTGTCGAAGTCTGTGATTGTGCATCCAGCGACGAACAATAAGGCGCAAGTAATACGATTGATGCGAGGAGAATGCGCATCATGAATGGGCCTCTTGAGCGACCTGTTCCTCTTTAAAGTGCGCCAGAAGATAGGCTGCGGGAACTAGATACACGGTAACCAGTACTGAGACCACCAAGCCTCCGATAATCGCCCGCGCCAAGGGCGCATACGCTTCCGAGCCGGTGCCCAACCGCATGGCCATGGGAATGAGACCCAACACTGTGGCGAGCGAGGTCATCAGCACAGGGCGCAAGCGGACACGGCTTGCCTTGCCAACCGCTTCCCGCAAAGGCATTCGTTCCTCTCGCAGGGTGATAATGAACTGCACGATGAGAATACTGTTCGATACGACGATGCCCACCATCATCACCACACCCATGAGCGACATAACGTTGAGCGTCGTATCGGTGAGTAACAGAAGCACAATCACCCCGGTCAAACCAGGGGGAATCGCCAGCAAGATGATGAAGGGGTCCAGGAAGGACTGAAATTGTGCGACCAAGATCAGGTATACAAGAACGATGGATAGAAGCAATCCAAGACCGAAACTCCTGAAGGACTGCCGCATCCCCTGTACGGAGCCGCGCAGGTCGACGTGAACGCCCTCTGGTAATTGTTCATTTTTGATGATGTTTTCAATGGACTTCGTTACGTCACCTAAATTTTCTGTCGAGGGAGAAACATAGAGATCAAACGCGCGACGGAGCTGGTAGTGGTCCACCTCGGTGGGAGATTCCATCGGTTTGATACTGACCACGGAATCGAGTTGAGTCGGTTCCCGGCCGGCGGCGGCGCGAAGGGGTATTTGTTTCAGGTCGTTGAGAGACTTTACCTGATTCTCTTCATATTGCACCGTAAGCAGATAATCGTTGCCGGTCCGCTGATCCACCCAGTAGCTCGGCGCGATCATGGCGTTGGAATTCAGTGCGGTAATTACATTGCCTACGATTTCTTTCTGATTCAAACCCAACTGGCTGGCACGCTCTCTGTCGACATCAATCCGCAGCGCCGGGTAATCCAGGTCTTGAGGAATGAGTAGATCATTGACGCCTTTGACTTGCCGAATTTTCCCCGCCAGATCGAGCGCAACCGCATTAGTTCTCGCGAGATTGGCACCACTCACCTGCACATCGATCGGAGCGGGCAAGCCGAAGTTCAGGACCGCATCGACTAGGCCGCCGGACTGAAAGTATGAGCTCAACTCCGGCATGTCTTTGTTCAACCTGGCACGCACGCGATTCATATACTCATAGCTGCCCACCCTGTGATTTTCTTTTAGGCTCGCTTGTACGAACGCGGTATGCTGCCCGGAATTGCTCGTGTATATGGAGGAGAATCCAGGTGTCACGCCGATATTCGAAACGATCATGCCCAGTTCGTCGGGGGGTACCACCTGCCGGATCTCCTCTTCGACTCTGGCGACGTACCTGTCCGTCATTTCAATTCTCATTCCGGGTGAAGCCTTGAGGTTAATCAAAAACTGCCCCGGATCCGTTCGGGGAAAGAACGAAACTCCCAACAACGGATAAAGCGCAAGACTCAACAAAAAAACACCCATCAAGCCCGCAACCGTGGCGACTGGCCGAACAATTGCCACTGCCAACGTTCTGTCATATTGGCGAAGCATTTTCTCGAAATATTCATTGAACTTGTGGACGACGCGGCCAAGTGTGGAAACATTGTCGCCGTGAATTTCCTCATCCGCTTCGTGGCGCTTGATGAACTTCGCGCAGAACAGCGGCACAACAGTCATCGCCACTAGGTAGGAAGCGGCTAGCGAAAGAACCACGGCTACAGCTAGTGCTGTGAATAGAAACCTACTCACTCCATACAGAAATATGACGGGGAAAAACACGATCATCGTCGCCAGCGTAGCTGCCAGAACGGGCATTGCCACTTCTTTGCCGCCCATTTCCGCAGCGGTTTTCGGATCCTTTCCCATCTCAAGGTGGCGGAAGATATTTTCAAGGACCACTACGGAATTATCGATCAGGCGCGAGAACGCAAGAGCCAGTCCGCCGAGCACCATGGTGTTGACAGTTCCACCCCCGGCGGAAATAGCCATGAACGCCGCGAGCGCAGACAGCGGGATCGATAGCATTACTGCCGCTGTGGCACGCATGCTGCCTAGAAATAACAAAATCATGACTGCGGTAAGCGCCAGCCCGATACCGCCCTCGTGAAGCAGGTTCTCGATCGCCTTTTTCACAAAGATGGACTGATCGAAAACAACATTGGCCACCAGTTGTTTCGGAATATCCGTCAAACCCGCGACAGCTTTTTTCACACCGTCTACCACCGCGATGGTGTTGGTATCCCCGCCTTGTTTTAGTACCGGCAGGTACACCGACCGCTGTCCATCGACGCGCACAATATTGACCTGAATTTGCTGGGCATCCTTAGCACGCCCGATATCCGCAACGAGAACGGATGCGCCGTCTATAGTTTTTAACGGCAGGGCATTGATTTCCTTTGTGGAGGGAAGTTGGCTGTTGGTGTAGAGGTTGTAGTCGGTATTGCCAATGCGAACGTCGCCTGCTGGGAGAATCAGGTTGCTGTCATTTACCGTGCGAACGACATCCATCACACTCAACTGGTGCGCTTCGAGTTTCAGGGGATCCACGTAAACCATAATCTGACGGTACCGACCGCCAAAGGGTTGCGGCACCGACGCGCCCGGCACATTGGCCACTTGATTTCGCACGTCATATTGTCCGAGGTCGCGGAGCTGCGTTTCGTTCAGTCCCTGGCCCTTTAGCGTGATCAAGCACACCGGAAGGCTCGATGAATCCAGTTTTAGAACGACCGGAGGAAGCGTTCCCGGAGGCAAGCGCCTCAGGTTTGCCATGGCAAGATTCGAAATCGAACTAACAGCCGTGTTCTGATCCATTCCCGGTTGGAAGTAGATCTTGATCAGGCTAACGCCCGGAAGCGAACGCGATTCGATGTGATCTATGCCGCTGGCCAGCGTGAAGAAACGCTCGAAGCGCCCGGTGATATCGGTCTCAATCTGCTCCGGCGGCATTCCTGAATAGAACGTGGCCACCACGACGACAGGGATGTTGATGGGCGGGAACAGATCCACCGGCATGCGAACGACAGTGGTGGCACCTACTATCGCAATCATCAGGCATAAGACAATAATGAGATATGGATATTTGATAGCAAAAGCGGACACTAGCTCCCCCCCTTCTGAGATTCCGAATCTGTCGTTTCTTTTGGTTGGACTTGTTGTCCGACACGGAAGAGGCTACGGCTACCAATGACAATGCGGTCGTTCTCGTTGAGTCCCGAAATCACTTCTATCCGAGTACCACTTTCGACGCCAAGCTTTAGGCTCCGTTCTTCGATGGTATTCCGTGAATTGACGAGCAGTGCCGTGCCCTCATTGCCATCCCGGCCCACGGCCTCAATGGGAACCGTCAAGACATCTTTTTTCTCCCGAAGCGACAACACCGCCTCGGCGTACATTCCCGGGATAAGTTCGCCGTTTGAATTCTCGAAATCGATTTCCGTTTCCATGGTGCGCGTTTGGCGATCCAAGGAATCCGCAAAGCGCGAAACCTTGCCCTCGATATCCTGATTCAGGGCCTGCACCCGAACTTTCACGGATTGCCCAAGTTGGATCTGACCGGAAACAGATTCAGGAATTGGCAGAACAATTCGTAGTTTCGAAGTTTGAGCCAACCTCACAAGTGGCATCGCTTGAGTGTTGGAAGACGTTCCCGCTTGGATCAATGCACCGGTGTCCGCGAACCGTTTTGTAATCACCCCAGCGAACGGAGCAATAATGTGCGAATAGTTTGAAAGCGCTCCGTACTGTTTCTGATTGGCTTGAGCGACTTCGAGTTGTTGCTGTGCTCCGGAGGCCTCCGCTTGTGCGCTCGCCACTTGCGCTTCGGATTCAAGGTCCTTGGCCTGCGAATCATCCACCTCTTGTTGCGCGACGAGGCCAGGCCGCGAGTCGGCAGCTTGCTTCAGCCGGATGTAACCAGAATGTGCGGCGGAATGCGCGGATTGCGCTCGCTCGACGTCGCTCTTGGCACGCCGAATCTCCTCCTGTGCGCGCCGGACCATGGCATCAGTTCCGGCAAGTTGTGCTGATAGCTCGGGTATTTCCAGTTCCGCCAAAACCTGCCCTTCTTTGACGCGGTCACCTACATCCACTCGAATGACACGAATGTATCCTGCTACTTTTGCGTGGATGTCCACTTCTTGAAATGGCTTGAATTCGCCGGCGATAGTCAGAGTGTTGCCAAGATTGCCTCGTTCGACGCGAACGACTGCTGCGGCGATGACGCCATCCGACGAAGCGCGAGAACTTGGATCATCGGCGTCCGTCGGGGAACGGCCGATCATTCGCCAGGCTAGAAAGACGACAACTATTACAGCAATGAAAATGGTCCAGAATCGTTTCATAGTCATAGGCGTATCCAGGGCAAACGTTTTAAGTGCCGTTTAAATTGCTAATGATTCAACCAAACACCGGCAGAATTTTAGATAGGCCCAAGAGTGGGACAGCGACTGATCACACTGCCGTCGAAATCTATATGAGAGGAGTGGTTAAGCTTGCAAAGGAGGTGGTCGGAACCACAAGCTGCCAAACAGGAATGGGTCCGGAGCTATGAGGATCTCGGCATCAACGTATGCATCCCATCGTAGTGGCATCGGTGGGAACGAGACAAATCCATCGCAGAGTGCGAGGTCGGCAATTTCGATGCCTTCACGGCTTCCTTGATTCCTAAATTTCAGAAGCTCTGAGGACGCGATCGTCGCCCGATAACTGGGCGGGTGAGACAAGGAAAAAGCCTGTGAGGACTTCGCCATCGCTGTGAAAGGGTTACACAGCAGCAAAAGGGAGAGCAGAAGACACATCCAAGAGCGTCTTTTAGAATCAGACTGGTGTTTGTCGCGCTGGAGCGATCTACGCATCTCTCTTCGAAGATATTAGGATTACTTTGTTCGGTCAAGGGGATGCTTGACGCCATATCCCAATTGCGAAGGTTTTTTTCTTGGGAAGTATTGTCGGGCCAATTGATTAGAAGGTGTTGCATCGACGGTTGATCTGGCAGCGGTTACCGGAGAAGTGAAACGGAGGCATTGCGCAAGACTGTGCAAAGCCTTCTGCCGGGAGTCGAGCTAAAGCATTGAAAATTATGGTGGGGCTGGCGAGATTCGAACTCGCGACAACCGGTTTAGGAAACCGATGCTCTATCCATCTGAGCTACAGCCCCGCCGCAATCTTATTCTGGAGTTTACCTTTGGGGCCGTCGAATTTCACGAGAGATCTGGGCGGATATCACGATTGTCTGGAGGGAGCCGGCCTTGGACGGCGCCTGGTCAAAAGCGGCGCCCAATCTGTGGTTGCCCGCTGTACACGGCCGTTGATGCATGGTATAAAACTGCACGCTTATTTCAGCGTCCCCTGCTCTAAGCCACCCCTAAAAGAGAGCAAATGACCCGCCTACAACAAAGACTTCTGGCCGTAGTTGAGCACCGCCATTTTGTTTTATTTTGCATTCTAGCCGCCACGGCACTACGAATTGCCTGGATCGTTTTCGTGCACCCGGCGCAGGTTAGTGACTTCAAATGGTATTACGAACGCGCCGTAAGTATCGCTTCTGGTCACGGTTACACCGTGAATGGCAGAGCGACGGCCTATTGGCCGGTGGGATATCCGGGCTTTCTCGCCGTGGTCTTTTCTATTTTTGGCACTTCGCCGATCGTCGGCCTGATCACCAATGTGGTGTTGTCGGTCGCCACCATCCTGCTGTCCTATCGTTTGAGCAAGCAGATTTTTCATTCTGAAACTGCGGCGCGCATCACCGTATTGCTCATGAGTTTTCACCTCAATCAGATCGCTTTCAACTCGCTGCTGTGCTCCGAAATATGGTTTACGTTCCTCCTGATGCTGGGCACCGTTTTGTTCGTTGCCGCGCGCGGGCGCTACGCGTTTCTGGCGCTCAGCGGAATATGCTGGGGCCTTGGAACGCTTACGAAACCGCAGTTGATTTTCCTGCCGATAGTTTTTCTGCTGATTTTCTTCAGCAGTAAGGTTAATTTCGTAAAATCGGCGGTGATGGTCTACGCGATGATGGCCCTCTGCCTGATTCCCTGGGCCCTTCGCAATCAAAAAGTTTTCGGCGAGGCATTGCTTTCAACGAACGGCGGAATTGTTCTGATGCAGGGAAACAATCCCTACGCCACCGGAACCCACATCTGGAACGACGACGTCGACGGTCTGCTGGGTGATCTGCGCCAAGGCGAAAACGGTGTAGAACCCAACGAAGTTGCACGCGCCACTCGCGCTCGCCAGGTGGGCACAGCTTACATTAAGCAGCATCCCTTCCGAACCGTCGCACTTTGGCCGAAAAAACTGATGTACGCCTATCGTTCGGACGTCGATGCATTTTTTTATTCCCTGGGTATGATGCAACCCATGAGTCGCCCGGTAACTTTGATTTACACTGGGCTGAGAATTTTGGCCGAACTTTATTATTTTGTGGTTCTGGCCTTGGCCGTGATTTCGTGGAACGCGGTAAGCAAAGGCACTCCCAGGGAATACAAATTAGGCCTGTCTGTGTTTTTGTATTTCTCCGCCATTTGCGTCGTGTTCATCGCCATAGCGCGTTATCACTATCCGATGATGCCCTGGGTCAGCATTTATTCGGGAATAGGTGCAAGCGTCCTTCTGGGAGTCTGGTCCAAGCAGTCTGTGGAAGGTGCTACCTACCTCGGCGTGCCGCCGGTTGAAGCCCAGGGGCACGGATCCTACGCCGCGAGTGCGGAAACGTTGGCAAAGTAATACATTTCCTTATGTCGGAAAATCATTCCAGGTCCCGGGAATTGGCCGCTTCAAAACACTTCACTTAGCCCGGCCCGTTGTGTGCAAGAAGTTACCTAGCATTTCCCCAGGTCGTTCTGTCGGGAGCCCATGTCGTTCTCTCGCGCCCAGGCTCATTGAGCCTTTGGCCACCAGGTTCGCCGGATTGTGATTCGGGAGGGATTTCGATGCACTACCATTGTTTAGGGGCTATTGGCACGTTATGCTAAGACTTACGTCCGAAATTCGCATTGGAATTCCGAAATAAATCGTTGTCGGCTTGGAGCGCGGTTGTTATCTTCGCCAGCCTGGCAACTCTCGTTCTTAGCCCACCAGCTGCCCAGGCCCAGGCCAATGTGCAGGGCACCTGGCAGACTCTGCCCACGTTGATGCCCATCAACCCCGTGCACTCCGCGCTGATGTTCAACGGCAAAATTCTTGTAGTCTCCGGTTCAGGAAATTATCCGCAACAGACCACTTTTAACGCCGGTGTTTGGGATCCCTCGAACAATACCGTCACTACCCAGACAGTCGGCTGGGATATGTTCTGCAACGGCATGGTGGTGCTGCCCGACGGACGTCCCATGATTGTGGGCGGTAATCTTCAGTACGATCCTTTCTTCGGATGGAACAGAACAGCGATATACAACCCGACGACAGATAAATTTATAGACATGGAAGATATGGCCCACGGGCGCTGGTACCCCACGGACACTATTCTTGGCGACGGCCGCTTGCTGACTTTTTCCGGATTGGATGAAGGCAGTTCCACGAATATTCAAACCGAAATTTACACTGTGGGATCGGGCTGGGCCGCGCCGGTTTCGGCGCCCTGGACGCCGCCGCTGTACCCGCGGATGCATTTGTTGCCCAATGGAAAAGTTTTTTATTCTGGATCGACCACGCAATCGCGCACGTTTAATCCCGCGAACAACACGTGGTCCGGCGTAACCGCAACCACCAATTATGGCGGCGGCCGTACTTACGGATCGTCGGTGCTGTTGCCCCTGACTCCCGCAAACACCTACGCCCCCAAGGTCATAATTTTTGGCGGAGGCAATCCTTCTACCAAGACGACCGAAATCATCGACCTGTCCGCGGGAACTCCGGCTTGGGTTAATGGCCCGGACATGTCGCAGCCGCGCATCGAGATGAATGCCACGTTGTTGCCGAATGGCAAGGTCCTGACCGTAGGCGGTTCGCTGAACGATGAAGACACCAGCACTGCCAGTTTACAGGCCGACCTTTACGATTCCACCACCAACACTATGGGCTCGGCTGGTTCGAACGCCTTTCCGCGCCTATATCACTCCGTATCTTTGCTGCTGCCCGATGCTACCGTGTGGGTCGCGGGCGGCAATCCCACGCGCGGCTCTTACGAAAATCACGTGGAAATCTACACGCCACCCTATCTTTATCAGGCCAATGGCACCCCGGCGGTTCGGCCAACAATTACGAGCTTGACCACCAGCGTAATCGGCTACGGGTCATCTTTTACCGTGAATACCCCTGACGCGGCGAATATCGGTTCGGTCGTCCTGATGAAGAACGGTTCCGTCACGCACGCATTTGATATGGACCAGCGCATGGTGGGACTGGCGTTCACGAAGGGCAGCGGCGTATTGAATGTTACCGGGCCGCCCAACGGCAATATCGCGCCTCCGGGCTATTACATGCTTTTCGTGCTGAACACCGCAGGTGTGCCGTCGATAGCAAAATTTGTGCAGATCTCTACGGCGCCGACAGATATTCCTCCCACCGGAGCGATTACCAGTCCCGCCACGGATGTTTCCATCACTACTGGGCAGACGGTCACATTCCAGGGTACCGGCACACCCCACACCGGAACCATCGCCGGATATTCCTGGTCCATTCGTGGGGGCACGCCCGCTATCAGCGCAGTCCAGAACCCGGGTGCCGTCACTTTTTCCGCGCCGGGAACTTATCAGGCAGCTTTGACGGTAACGGACAGTGCGGGTATCACCGACCCCAATCCGCCCGTGCGCACCATCACCGTGATACCGGCGGGCCCGCCGCCAACGGTTGTCAGTGCAACGCCCAACACCGGTGGCCAGGGCCAAACGAATTTGAGCGTGACAGTGGCGGGTACAAATTTTGCGGCCAATCCTACATGCGACTTCGGCACCGGTGTGGAAATCAACTCTTGTACTTTCAACAACGCTACGCAAATCACTGCCGTCATCGATATTCTGGCCTCCGCCGCGGTGGGCACGCGCAACGTCACCGTTACGAATGCCGACACCCAATCCGCAACATTGCCTAACGGATTTTCGGTTACTGCGGGCAGCGCACTGCCTGCGCCTGCCATAACCGGGATCAGTCCTAACTCGGAATTTCAGGGCGCCACCAACGTCACCGTGACTTTGACGGGCACCAATTTTCAGAATCTGCCCACGTGCACTTTTGACTCTGATTTCGGCGGCACCATCAATACCTGCACCTTCGTTTCTTCCACGCAGATCAACGTGAATCTTACGATTGCTGCCAACGCCACGCTCGGCGGGCACAACGTTACGGTCACCAACGCTGACGGCCAGTCCGCCACTATCATCAATGGTTTTACTATCACCGAGGATCTCGGCCCCACTGTCAAGCTCGGCTCCGGTTTTACCGTTGGGGCTTTGGTGCTGAACGGCAACGCCCAATTGAATGGTTCGGTGCTCGAGCTTACCGATGGTGCAATGGATGAAAATTCCAGCGCCTGGTACGCCACCCGTGTGAACGTGCAGTCCTTCGTCAACGATTTTACGTTTCAGGTCACGCCAGGCATCACGGCGGACGGTTTCACTTTCGCGCTGCAGGCCAACAATACTGCGGCCATTGGGGTCGGTGGGGGCGGCCTTGGCTACGGTCCGGTTCTGGTCGGTGATCCAGGAGGAATTCCCAAGAGCCTGGCCATAAAATTCGATCTCTACAACAACCTGGGCGAAGGCATAAACTCCACCGGTTTGTATCTCAACGGTGTCTCACCCAGCATTCCCGCGGACGATCTCACGGCTTCGGGCATTGATCTTCACAGCGGAGATATTTTTGGCGTGCATATGACGTATGACGGCACGACACTCGCGTTGACCATCACGGATACGGTCACACACGCGATGTTTACCAAAAACTATGTGGTAGACATTCCGAACACTTTGGGCACCAACGTGACCACCGCTTACGCGGGATTCACTGCTGGCACCGGCGGAGTTTCTGCGACGCAGAATATTTTGACCTGGACCCTCGGCCCGCTCGCGCCCGCCGTGGCGTTTTCGCCAACCGGACCGGTCACCTTCCCGGACACCGTCGTCAACGTTACGAGCGCACCCGTTACCGTCACAATTACAAATGGCGGCAGCGCGGCGCTGCACATCACCGCGGTCACATTGGCCGGTACCAATCCCGGCGATTTTGCCGTGCCTTCCGGTTCGAATACCTGCAACGGCGCCACCGTGGCGGTCAATGCTACTTGCACCCTTAACGTCACTTTCACCCCCAGCGGCACCGGCGCGCGCCAGGCGGATCTGCAAATAGCCGATGACGCTCCCGGTACTCCGCAAATTCTTTTGCTTACAGGTAATGGCCTTGCAGCTGCTTCGCCGGTCGCCACCATTACACCCGCTAGTCCGGTGATGTTTCCCAGCACCGCGCAAGGTGTACCCAGTGCACCTGTCACCGTGACGGTGACTAACACCGGCAACGCCACGCTAAACATTACAACCGTTACCTTTGCTGGAACGAATGCTGCTGACTTTTCCATCGCAACCAACACCTGCAATGGAGCTGCATTGGCAGCTAACGCCACCTGCACTGTGGGCGTGGTTTTCACCCCGGGCGCCGTGGGCGTACGCACCGCCACATTTCAAGTCGCGGACAATGCCGCCGGTACTCCACAGAGTGCCACTCTCACCGGAACCGGCACGACCCCAGGTCCCGCCGTCACCATCACGCCGTTGGGGCCGGTCGCTTTTCCAAATACCGCGCAAAATGTCACGAGCGCAGCTGTGGTTCTTACGATCACGAATACCGGCAATGCAGCGCTGACCATCAGCGCCGTTGCTGTCACCGGAACAAATTCCGGCGACTTCGCACAAACCAACAATTGCACCATCGGCGGAATTGCCGCTTCAGGGAGTTGCATGGTCTCTGTGACCTTCAGGCCGACGGCCGTTGGTTTGCGCCAAGCCACGCTGCAACTCACGGACAACGCCACCGGCAGTCCGCAACTCGTGGCGCTCAGTGGGACAGGCACGGCTTCCGGAAGCAATCCGGCAGTTACCATCACACCCAATCCGTTAGCGCTAACTGCAACTCAAGGCACCGTCAGTGCCCCAGGGACCGTGACCGTAACAAATTCAGGTAATGCGCCGTTGCACATCACGGCCGTCACCTTCGGCGGAGCGAATGTTGCGGATTTCGTCAATCCGGCGAGTTCCTGCACCGCCACCATTGCGCCAAACGCAAACTGCATGATTGCGGTGAGCTTTGCGCCGGTAACTCCGGCGAGTGCAACGGCTCGTCCTGAGACGATCACGCTGACTGACGATGCCTCCGGTTCCCCACACACCATCACCGTGAACGGCACCATCAGCGCTTCCGCCTTCACGGTGGACCCCAGTTCCACTTTGACTGCTACCGTGAATGCCGGTCAGGCCGCGCAGTACAGTGTGAAGCTCGCGGCAGGCGCGGGATATTCCGGTTCCGTAACCATGGCCTGCTCGGGAGCCCCGGCCACCACATCGTGCACCGTCGCGAATCCCGTCGCGTTAACGGGTGGCACGACCACCACCTTTTCCGTCATGGTAGCAACCACAGCCAGGTCTCTGCTGCTGCCGTTCGCGGATCGGGGACCGAAGCCCCCATCAGTTCCGTATGTGCTCCTGATTTCGCTGGGTATGGCCATGGCAATATGTGCCGCGCTCTACGTTTCAAGATTGCGGACCTTATCTACGCCGCGACGCTTGGCTTACGGTGGCGGCTTGCTCGTCCTGGTCCTGGCCGCTTACGGGTTGGCGGGTTGCGCGAGCGGTGGTTCATCCGGTGGCGGCGGTGGAGGCGGCACATCGGGAACTCAGAAGGGAACCTATACGCTCACATTAACGCCAACGGCTAACAGCACCGGTGGCAAGCCGCTGCAACTGGCTCCCATTCAGCTGACGCTGACGGTAAATTAATACGGCAAGCCACTTTGGTGAGTTTTTCGAAAGCGAAGTGGCCGTCACTTTGCGCTGGGATCCGAAGATTCCTGGCATACGCGCTTGACCGTGGCGAGATATCCTTGATATCACCTGATTATCTATGAAATTGAATCGCAGAAGTCTTCTGAAACAACTGGGCGCCAGCGCGGCTGCGAGTGCGTTGCTGACTCCGGCGCGCGCCACGTCAGAAACAGCCGGCACCGCGGGGCTTGACGGCCACGCGAGCACCTCAGCGAACAACGTTGCGAAGTTCGACAAGCCCATTCACCTCGACCGCAACGAGAATGCCTACGGCGCTTCGGAAAAAGCCATCACCGCTATTCAACAGTCCGCAAGCCGCGTTAGCCATTACCAGGACGGAAACGTTCTAGAGAACACCCTGGCGTCGCACCACAGTGATCGCTCTGGAAAAGGAGACTGGCTGAGGCCCGAGCAGATTGTGGTGGGATGCGGGTCGAGCGACATTTTAAGGATGGCTGCCTACGCATTTCTTGGCACCGGCAAGACCTTGATTCAGGCCACACCTACGTGCAATCTCCTGCTTTCGTACGCGAAGCAAAACGGCACTAAGGTCGTAGAAATACCTTTGCGCAAGGATTATGCCCATGACCTTGACGCCATGCTTCAACATACTCAAGGCCAGGACTCTGGACTGGTGTACATCTGCAATCCCAACACTCCCACCGGCACGCTGACAGCGCGCAATTATCTCGAAGCCTTGCTGCCCAAATTTCCGCCCGGTTTTCATTTGCTCATTGATGAGGCGTACCACGAATACGCCGGCGGTTCGGGAGCCTATGCCTCCTTTGTGGACCGTCCGTCAGAAAATTCACGGGTGATCGTATCGCGCACCTTCTCTGCCGCTCATGGGCTTGCCGGCGCACGCGTCGGCTACGCCGTGATGTCCGCCGAAACGGCTGTGGTGATGACCAAAGCGAGCTTGCCCTACGCTTTGAGTCAGGCGGGGATATCCGCCGCCTCCGCTTCACTCAGCGACCCGCAGCACGTGCAGCGCTGCGCGAAACGCAATTTTGATGACCGTCAGGAATTTATGAATCAGGTTAACGCGCGCATGCTTCGTGCTCTGGACTCTCACGCCAACTTCGTATGCCTGAACGTGATGCGCCCGGCGGCAGAAATTACCGAGCACTACGCCAAAAACAATTTTGTATTGGCCCCGCTAATCCCTTCCATGCCCAATTACCTGCGTATCTCCTTGGGAACCCCCGAAGAAATGCACGAATTCTGGCGCGTTTGGGATCTCCTCGGCTCTCACCCCATGTCCATGTAGTTTTGAAGAAAGTCGTTTACTTTGTCCGCCTTTTTTAATAAAAGGGGAATGTAGTTCCCATAAGAAGCAACCCATTACCCAATCACTAATAGGCCTCGTTGATTCTAAAGAGTTTAGTCGGGTGAGCGGAGTGCAACTTATCCGTTGTCGGTTCGGGTGTAGTTTGCGTCCGCTTGCCGCGGGTTCGGGGAGTTCGAAACTTTGGGTACCGCGGCGTGTTCTTCGATGAAACGGCATCTCTATAAGTGTACGTGCACGTGTGACGGAGAAATCTCCGCCAATCTTACGGGCTTGGGAGCTCATTCGAATGCATTTTCTTAATTCTCCGTCGTGTGACCAAACGATGTCGGCGTCGAAAACGTACACTATCTATCGCCAGCTAGATTTGCGGACGTTATGGATAGTCGCAGTGCTTGCGCTGCTGGTGGGCTACGCGCCTGCCGCTCAGGGCCAGGCCAACGTGCAGGGCACCTGGCAGACGATGCCGAACCTGATGCCCATCAACCCGGTGCACACCGCGTTGATGTACAACGGCAAGATCCTGGTGGTTTCCGGTTCAGGAAACGTCGCCGCCCAGACCACATTTTTGGTCGGCATCTGGGATCCTTCCACCAACACCTTTTCCAACCAGCAGACCATGAGCTGGGACATGTTCTGCAACGGTATCGTTGTGTTGCCCGATGGGCGCCCTTTCGTCATGGGCGGCAATCTCCAGTACGATCCTTTTTTTGGTTGGACCCGCACCTCCGCCTACGATCCTGCAACCGGGAAGTACACCGATATGGAGGACATGGCTCATGGGCGTTGGTACCCCACGGGCACAGTCCTGGGTGACGGCCGCGTAATGATTTTCTCCGGATTGACCGAAACCGGAGGCACCAACTCTCAGGTCGAACTATATAAAGTAGGCGTTGGCTGGGCTGCTCCTTCCACCGCCAATTTCGTGCCGCCTCTGTATCCCCGCATGCATCTTCTGCCCAGTGGCCCGCTGGTGGGCAAAGTTTTCTATTCGGGTTCTGGAACGCAATCAAGGACGTTTGATCCTTCCACGAATTCCTGGTCGGGAGTTATCGCCACCACCAAATCTGGAGCCACTCGTACTTATGGTTCCTCCGTGCTTCTGCCTCTCACTCCAGCAAACGGCTACAAGCCGAGAGTTATGATTTTTGGCGGATCCAACCCGTCCATTAACACTACCGAAATTATTGACCTTTCAGTCGCGACTCCCGCGTGGGCCAGCGGACCCAACATGTCACAGCCGCGCATCGAAATGAACGCGACTCTGCTCCCCAATGGAAGGATCCTCACGAGCGGCGGCTCGTTGAACGACGAAGATACCGGCACAGCCAGCTTCCAGGCCGACCTCTTTGATGCTTCAGGCACCACCGTTACCGTCGGTTCTGCGGGCTCCAACGCCTTTCCGCGCCTGTATCACTCTGAATCCCTGCTTTTGCCTGATGGCACCGTTTGGCTCGCGGGCGGAAATCCGTCGCGCGGAACCTATGAACAACACGTGGAAATCTATACGCCTCCGTATCTTTACAATTCGAACGGCTCGTTGGCGACGCGCCCAGCCATCAGTTCTGTAAACCCCAGCGTGATTGGTTACGGCACTTCTTTCCAGGTACAAACTCCGGATGCTGCGAATATTTCTTCCGTGGTGTTGATGAAAAACGGAGCGCCCACCCATGCCTTCGACATGGAGCAGCGCATGGTGGGCCTTACATTCACCGCCGGCAGCGGCGTGCTCAACGTCACCGGTCCGCCAAACGGAAACATCGCGCCTCCGGGCTACTACATGCTCTTCATCCTTAATAATTCGGGAGTGCCTTCGGTTGCGAAATTTGTCCAGGTCTCAAAAACCCCTACAGATGTTCCTCCCGCCGGAACCATTACAAGTCCGGCGACGGATGTTACGATTGCTCCTGGCCAGTCGGTAACCTTCGCAGGCACCGGTTCGGCGCCCAGCGGCTCCATCACCGGCTATTCGTGGGTTTTCCGCGGCGGTTCGCCGGGCAAGAGTTCCCTCGCGAATCCCGGTGCAGTGACGTTTTCGACCGCCGGAACCTACACTGCAGTGTTCACGGTGACCGACAATGCCGGAAACACCGACCCCAGTCCTGAAACGCGCACCATTACGGTCGCGAGCTCGCCTGCCCCAACGCTGACCAGTGTTAGTCCCAACACCGGCAAACAAGGCCAAACGAATCTTGCCGTAGTCCTGACTGGCACAAACTTCCTGAGCGGCCCCTCGTGCAGTTTTGGCGCGGGTTTCACCATAAATTCCTGCACTTTTAACTCCTCCACGAAAATCACCGCAAATATTAACGTCCTGGCCAGCGCTACCATTGGCACCCGCAACGTCACTGTCACTAATACCGACGGCCAAAGCTCTACGCTGACCAACGGGTTCACAGTGCAGGCTGGCAGCGTTTCAGCTCCGACGATTGCCAGCGCGTCGCCCAACTCTGGCGTGCAGGGCCAGTCCAACATCAGCGTAGTGCTTACTGGCACGAACTTTCTTGCCAACCCCTCATGCGATTTCGATTCTGACGAAGGACTTTCGGTCAGTGCATGCACTTTCAATTCTTCGACAAAAATCACTGCAACGGTTTCGATAGCAGCAAACGCCGTATTGGGCGGCCACAACATTGTGGTGACCGACACCGATGGTCAGAGCGCCACGTTGGTAAACGGCTTCACCGTCAACTCCTCAGGTGGTGGCGGTGGCATCGGGTTGGGCAGCGGATTCACCCCTGGATCAATGGTGGTGAACGGTAACGCCGCGATTACCGGAACGAGTCTCACGTTGACTACCACCGCGGGCACTTTCCAAGCCGGCACTGCCTGGTTCCCCACGTCCGTCAACGTTCAAAATTTCACCACTGACTTTGCTTTTCAACTCACTGCCGGTTCGCCCACAGCCGACGGGTTCACATGGACTCTACAAGGAAACAACACTGCGGCTCTTGGCGGGACTGGCGGAGCGTTGGCATACGGCGGAATTGCCAAAAGCGTGGCCATTAAATTCGATCTTTACGACAACGCTGGCGAAGGACCAAGCTCGACGGGTCTGTATTTGTCTGGCGCGCAACCCACCACCCCGGCATCGGACCTGGGCGCATCGGGAATCGATCTGCATAGCGGCCACGTCTTCCAGGTCCACATAACCTACGACGGCACCAATCTGGCCATGACCATCACCGATACCACCACGGCGGCTGCGTTTACGAAAACCTGGGCGGCAAATATTCCAGGTGCTGTGGGCGGGTCCAACGCCTTTGCTGGTTTTACGGGAGCTACCGGTGGTTACAGCGCGTTGCAGAAAATCCTGAGCTGGACCATGAGCAGTGGTGCCGCTACCGGAACGGTCGCAACGCCGACGTTCACTCCTGTCGCGGGCACGTATCTGGGCACGCAAACGGTGACCATCTCCGACACGACCTCCGGGTCCACAATTTTCTATACGCTCGATGGAACCCAGCCAGCCACGTCCGCGGGTGGTTCCACGCTGCAGTACACCGGCGCGCTTACCGTGAGCTCCACCAAGACGATCAAGGCGCTGGCCACGGCCTCGGGCCAGACCACCAGTGCCACGGCCTCCGCGACGTACACAATTGAGTCGCAAGTCGCTACTCCGACATTCTCACCGGTCGCTGGAACGTATGCGTCCGCGCAAAACGTAACCATCTCTTCCACCACCACCGGCGCGACGATTTACTACACCACCAACGGATCAACCCCGACCAGCGCCTCAACGCTTTACGGCGGTCCGGTAGCCGTGGCTTCGAATACCACTCTAAAAGCCATTGCCACCAAGAGCGGATTTTTTGACAGCGCCGTCGGTTCCGCAACCTATACTATTAGTGGAACTGTTGCCACTCCAACGTTCAACCCGGTTGCCGGCACCTATTCCGGAACGCAGTCGGTCACCATCTCCGACACTACTGCCGGGTCCACGATTTTCTATACCCTCGACGGAACCCAGCCAGCCACCGCCGCGGGTGGTTCCACGTTCCAGTACGCCGGCGCGATTACCGTGGCGTCCACAAAGACTATTAAGGCGCTGGCCACGGCTTCGGGCCAGACCACCAGCGCGACGGCCTCCGCGACCTACACCATCAATTCCGGTGGGGGAGGCATCGCCTTTGGCAGCGGCTTCACGGCCGGATCGATGGTACTCAACGGAAATTCTTCGATCAGCGGCACTAGCCTGACCATCACGCCCAATACCTCTACCCAGGCGGGCAGCGCATGGTTCCCGACGGCCGTAAATATCCAGAGCTTCACGAACGATTTTACTTTCCAGTTGACGGCTGGCTCACCTAGCGCCGACGGCTTCACGTGGGCATTGCAAGGGAACAATACTGCGGCGCTTGGCGGCTCGGGCGGCAGTTTGGGTTACATGCCCATCGCCAAGAGCGTTGCCGTGAAGTTTGACTTGTACGACAACAATGGAGAAGGGCCGAGTTCCACCGGTTTGTATCTCAATGGAGCATCGCCCACCACGCCTGCATCCGACATGGGGGCCTCTGGTATCGACCTGCACAGCGGGCACGTTTTCCAGGTGCACATGACGTACGACGGCGCCAATCTGGCCATGACCCTAACCGATGCGACTACTGCTGCCAGCTTTACGAAAACGTGGGCCGTGGATATTCCAGGAGCGGTCGGCGGTTCGACGGCCTTCGCGGGCTTCACCGGCGGCACCGGGGGATACACAGCGCTGCAAAAGATTCTGACCTGGACGATGACCAGCGGGGCGGTAACCCCCACGGTTGCTACGCCGACATTCTCTCCGGCAGGTGGTAACTATCCGTCGACACAATCCGTAACCATCTCCACCACCACTTCCGGTGCGACGATCTACTACACCACCAACGGCACCACCCCGACCACTGGCTCCACACTCTATGCCGGGCCTGTCTCTGTAGCCGCTAACACCACCTTGAAGGCCTTGGCAGTGAAGAGTGGCTCCAACAACAGCGCGGTGGCTACTGCGACATACACCATCGGCACGGCTCCGCCGCCGGTAATCAACTATGCCTCCGGGTTCACCTCGAGTAATCTTTTCCTGAACGGCAACGCCGTATTAAACGGAACCCGGCTGCAGGTCACTAACGTGACCCCGATTTCCGCGGATTCCAGCGCGTGGTTCAACACCAAGGTGAATGTTCAGAAATTTACGACCGACTTCACCTTTCAACAGTCGCAACCAGTCGGCGACGGCATGACTTTCGCCATACAGAATGCCGGTCCCACCGCGCTCGGAGAAACCGGCGGTGGCCTCGGATATGGATCGGACACTGTTGGCAACCCCGGTATGCCCACCAGTATCGCTATCAAGTTCGATCTGTTTGACAACAACGGCGAAGGCCCCAACTCCACCGGCCTGTACACCGGCGGCGCGTCTCCGACGACACCTGCGGTGACGCTGGGTGGTGGCGTGGACCTGCACAGCGGACATATTTTTTCTGTGCACGTCGTCTATGACGGCACGACTCTAACCATGACCATTACCGATACCACTAACACCGCGAATACCTTCACGAAGAGTTGGGCCGTGAATATTCCTACCGCTGTGGGCGCCAATACCGCTTACGTCGGCTTCACTGGCGGAACCGGAGAAGCCACCGCCAAGCAAGAAGTCGTTACCTGGACATACACCGTTAATTAAGAACGGAGCGCAGCGTGCGCCCGTTGTAAACGTAAGTTTTCACCAAGTCCCCAGACGCCCATGTGGCGTCTGGGGATTTTTCTTTTCGATCGAGAAAGTACAGTATTGCTGGGGCGCACCCCCGATTCCGGCAAACTCTCTAACCTCTATAACCAGGTCTAGTAATAATGCTGTGCTATCATTCCCGGCTCTATCCCCGCGGATCGTCAAGAAGTCTTTCAACGATCCTCGCGAGCAGCGTCTAGCCTTGTGGAGGACCGCGTGAGTCCCAAACTTCGCAACATTCTCATTATCGTTGGCTTGCTGATCCTGCTTCTGGTAATCGCTCCCTTCCTGATCCCCGTCAACCAGTTCAAGCCCACCATCGAAGCCAAAGCTTCCGATGCCTTGGGACGCAAAGTCGAAATGGGCAATCTCAGCTTTTCGCTTTTAGGCGGTTCGCTCTCCGCTGAAGGCCTGGTGGTCGGCGACGATCCCAAATTCAGCCAGACGCCGTTCCTCACCGCCAAAAAAATAAATGTCGGCGTGGAAGTCATGCCCCTGATTTTTTCGCGCGCCCTGCACGTCACCAGCGTCACCATTAAAAATCCGCAGGTGACCTTGTTGCACAATGCGGCCGGGCAGTGGAACTACTCCTCGCTCGGGGGCGCAGCTTCCAAGCCGCAGACGGCGCAGAGCGGCTCATCGGATGTTTCGATTCAGAAACTGTCGCTCGACGACGGCACCATCGTCGTCGGCTTGGTCAACAATCCCAAGCGCGACACGTACGATCACGTGACCGTGGTGGCTTCAGATATTTCTTCGCACACAAAATTTCCGTTGAAGGTCTCTGCGGACCTTCCGGGAGGCGGCAAGTTCAAGCTTGAGGGGAATGCCGGCCCTGTGGATGAGAAGGACGCTTCTCTAACTCCCATGGACGCGAAGCTTTCGGCCACTTCTCTGGATCTCGCGTCCACCGGGTTCCTTGAGCCTGGCACGGGATTGGGTGGACTGCTGGATCTGGATGCCACTCTGGTTTCCGCGCAGGGGGAGGCCCAGACGAAAGGGAACGCCAAGCTCTCGAAAGCATTGTTCATTTCCGGCGGCTCGCCCGCGTCTGTCCCCCTCAACGTGGATTTCGACACCAAATACAATCTCGCTAAAGAGTCCGGCATCTTGAATCCCTCCACGCTGAAAATTGGCAACGCCGCCGCGCACCTCTCCGGTACGTACAACACTGCAGGCGAGGCGACCTCTGTGAATGTAAAAGTTGACGGGCAGAACATGCCGGCACCCGATCTCGAGGCTTTCCTTCCCGCCATCGGCATCCATCTTCCCAGTGGCGCTTCCATCAAAGGTGGCACTCTGAGCACTACTCTCAATCTCGCGGGGCCCACCAACAACCTCGTCACCAGCGGCAGCGTGGGACTTTTCAGCGCGCACCTGGCGGGGTTCGATCTCGGCTCCAAAATGTCCAGCCTCTCTTCGCTTACCGGACTTAAAACCGGCAAAGACCTGGAGATTGAGAAATTGACCAGCAACCTGCGCATGACTCGGGACGGAATAAAAGCCGACAACTTTAACGCCGTGCTGCCGGCACTGGGTAATCTGGTCGGCGCGGGGGTAGTGGACGCCAAGAACAATCTGGATTTCAAAATGGTGGCTACCTTGAAGAATGGATTGGCGGCGGCGGCTACTCCTATTTCAACCGCAGGTGGCGCGCTCGGGCAGATGATGGGAGGTGGTTCTGGCGGCGGATGTAAGGGTGGCGGGCTCACCGTGCCGTTCATGATTCAGGGCACCACCGCGGATCCAAAATTCGTCCCCGATGTTGGCGGTGTGGCCGCAGGAATGATGAAGTCGCAACTGGGCTGCGCCGGCAGTGCCGTGACCGGCTTGAAAAATCAAAATCCCGTCAACGCCGTAAGCGGGTTGGGCGGATTGTTCAAGAAGAAAAAGCCGTAAAGTTGTTCAGTCCTCGCGCAAAGCCACCATCGGGTCAACGCGCATCGCGCGTCGCGCGGGAATGTAGCAGGCGATCAGCGCCACGGCCGTGAGCAGAACTATCACCGCCGTGTACGTGTAGGGATCGTAAGCTTTCACGTTAAAGAGCAGACTCACCAGCACGCGCATCAGCGCCAGCGCCGCCAGCACTCCCACGCCCAGCCCGACAACTGTCAGCCGCAGTCCTTGCCCGAGTATCAGCAGCAGCACGTCGCCGCGCTGCGCTCCCATGGCCATGCGCAAGCCAATTTCGCGCGTCTGCTGATTCACTGAGTACGACAGCACGCCGTAAACTCCCACGGCTGACAGGATCAGCGCCAGTCCGCCGAACAGGGTAAGCAGGATGCCGCCCATCCGCGGAGCCCACAGCGCCTGCGCCAGAATTTCCTCGATGGTAAAAACATTGGTGATGGCCAGATTGGGATCCATTGACTGCAGCGCGGCGCGCGTGGTGGACAGAGCGCTTTCAGGTGCGCCCGTGGTGCGCACCTGCAGGGTTACCGCTGGCACGTAGTCCTGCGCCATGGGCAGAAACACAATCGGCTGCGGCGCTTCGCCAACCTCGTTCACCACCGAGTTCGCTACTACTCCCACAATCTCCCGCAGCGTGGGATCACCAAAAAAATGGAAGCGTTTCCCCAGAGCATTTTCGTTTGGCCAATACTGCTTGACCATCGCTTCACTGGCGATGGCCACCACGGCGGTTTCTTTGCGGTCGCTGTCGGTGAAGGTGCGCCCGCGCACCAACGGAATGCGTAAAGTATCAAAATAATTCGGGGTTATGTCGTTCACCGTCGTAAGCGTTCCGCGGTACCCTGAATTCTCATCGCGGCCTTCCGGGAAGACAGTTCGCGCGAATCCTCCGCCCAGCGGCGGATTCGACGCGATGCTCGCCGAGGCTACGCCCGGCGAATTTATAATTCGCTCGATGGTTGCGCGGTAAAACTGCTCGCCGCGTCCCTCTTCGTAATGTAGCGCGCCCAGATCAAAATTCATGGCCAGTAGATTTTTGGACTCGAAGCCCAAATCGATTTTCTGCGCGTTTTGCATGCTGCGCAGAAAAAGGCCAGCTCCCACTAGCGCAATCAGTGCCAGCGCCATTTCTCCGATAACCAGAAGGCTGCGCAGTGGATCGCGCCTCCACCCCATGGTGCCGCCGCGTCCGCCGGCTTTGAGTATTTCCATCAGGTCTGGGCGGGAGGCCTTAACCGCTGGGACCAGTCCGAAAATCAACCCGGTAAGAATCGCAACACCCAGCGTAAATAACAGAACATGCGAATCGAGTGAAAGATCTACGCCGCTCTGTTCAATAAAAGGCGGCCGGAAAGACCACAGAATGCTTCGCCCTGCATAGGCGATCGCCAATCCCACCGCTCCGCCGGCCAGCGCCAGCATCATGCTTTCCGTTAGCATTTGCCGCACGATGCGGCTGCGGTTCGCGCCCAGCGCCGCGCGCAAACTGATTTCTTTTTGGCGGCGCGCTCCCTGCGCCAGCAAAAGATTCGCCAGGTTGACGCAGGCGATCAGCAGCACCAGTCCCACGATGCTCATCATGGTGCTGCCCGCCAGCGCGATTTGTTGGTGATCGTTGGCGCCCACCGCCGCTTCCGCTAGGGTGTGAGCGCCACGCTGCGTCCGGAGTTATCCTTGGGGAATTCACTCTCCAGGTGCGTGGCCATGGTCCGCAGCGAAGCTTCTGCCGCGGTTATTTCCACGCCGGGTTTCAGTCGCCCAACCGTAAGCATCGTCAGCGCGCGCCGGTCATCAAAAAATTCCTTTTCTTTGCCGCCCAGAATTTGGTCCTTCATGCTCGTGGGGATCCACACCTGCTCAGAACTCAAAAATGTCAGCGTGCCTTTGAACCCGCGCGGCGCCACCCCGATCACGGTGTACGGGCGCGCGTCGAAAATCAGCGACTTGCCCACAATGCCGGGGTCCGCTCCCAATTTATTCGCCCACAAGTAATAGCTAAGCACCGCCACGTCGTTGCCGCTGGGCTTGGTGTCTTCGTCGGCCATAAAAAATCGTCCCAACGCCGGCCGCATCCCCAGTACATCGAAATAATTCGCGCTGACCAGTTCGCCCTGAACCTGCCGCGGTTCCGCCCCGCCGCTCCACGTCAGCGGCGTGGGAAGAATTGCCGCAAGGTCCGTCAGCACCTGGTTTTCCCGCCGGTAATCCTTGAAGTTGGGCACGGACATCCCCAACTTTATCGCCTTCGCCTGCGTCACCAGCGTTTTGCCGTCCACTGTATCCATTTGTACCAGGCGAGGCAGGTCACGCACCGGAAGTGCATGCAGCAGAATCGCGTTGACCACCGTGAAAATCGTGGTATTCGCGCCGATTCCCAGCGCCAGCGATAACACCGCCACGGCCGTGAATCCCGGATTCTTTCGCAGCATGCGCAGGCCGTAGCGCAAGTCCTGCAGAAAAATGTCGAGCGCCGGCAGGCTTTCGCGGTCGTGGTAAATCTCTTTGGTCTGTTCCACACCGCCCAGCTTAATCAACGCATTCCTGCGCGCTTCGTCCGCGGTCATCCCGTTACGAATATTGTCGTCGGTGTGCATTTGCAGGTGTCCTTCCAGTTCTTCCGAGAACGCGTACTCAGTTTTTTCCTTTTGAAAGGTGCCGGCTAGCCGCATCAGGAACGCCTGCAGCCTGCTCATGTCGATTCCTCGCCGGTGGGAGCTAGGAAGCGCGCCAGAATCGCGGTAGTCTGCTCCCAGTCGCGCTCCTCGCGATCCAGGAACTTACGCCCGGTGCGCGTCAGCTTGTAGTATTTGGCTTTGCGATTATTGTCCGACTGGCCCCACTCTGAAGAAATGTGGCCCTCCTGTTCAAGTTTCAGCAGCGCGGGATAAAGCGTGCCGTAGTTTACCGCCAGCAGATCGCCGCTGGTCTGCTCAATCCGACGTGCGATGCCGTAACCGTGTAGGGGACCCAGCGCCTCCAGGGTCTTGAGCACCATCAACGCCAGCGTTCCTTGCCAGACTTCCAGTTTTTCCGCCATCGTGCCCCGATCCGTTGAGTCAGCCCTATTGGATAGCCATATTAGCGAGGCATCAGTCCTATGGGAAGCCCATATATCGCCATCTGGTAAGACGGAGCTCTCCCCGAATTTGTTACCCGCCTTTCGATCATCTTTTTGCTGCTCCTCACAAAAAAAGTACCGAGACTTTCTTGACTCTTCGCGGACGAGCCGTTAGCCTCGTGCGTTCGGTTTAAATTTCGTGGATGGCGTTTTTCTGATCGTCATAGATGGCAAGGAGCGCTGATGCGCATTGCAAGCTTCGCTAAGTGTTTTGTTGCTGTGGCTTCCGTTTTGGTGTGCCTCGCCGCAACGCCCGCCGCCCGTGCCCAGGGTGGAGAACCACCCTACTTCGCCATCCGCGGAGCTAAGATCGTGCCTGTTTCCGGCGCGGTCACCGAAAACACCACGATCCTCATCTCGCGCGGCGTCATCAACGCTATCGGCCGCGACCTGAAGATTCCCGACGAAGCCTGGATTATTGACGGCAAGGGCCTCACTGTTTATCCCGGCCTGATGGATTCCTTTACCGATATCGGCCTGACGGCTCCAGCAGTCGGTCCCGCAGAAAGCGGGACTCACAAACCGCTGCCGGCGCGCGGTCCCGAGGATCGCCCCGGAACCACCCCGTGGCACAACGCCGCTGATGAAATTAATCTTTCCGATAAACGCATAGAGACTTGGCGGAACGGTGGTTTCACTACGGTACTTTCGGCGCCCAAGGGTGGATTTTTCCCCGGCCAGGCGGCCATATTAAATCTTGCCGGCGAACGTTCCGGGGACATGGTGGTGAAATATGTCGCTGCCATGCCGATCAATTTGCACACCAGCGGGTTCGGCAGTGGTTTTCCCGATTCGCTGATGGGCGCGCTCGCCTACGTCCGCCAAGTCTGGATGGATGCGGACTGGAGTACCCGCGCCGATGCCATCTATGTAAAAAATGTGCGCGCCGAGCGGCCGCGTTATGACCGCACTGCAGCTTCGCTCGCGGTGGCGTTGAAAGAGCACCAAGTTGTGCTCATTCCCGCGAATAACGCCATGGAGTTGCGCCGCTCTCTGGAACTCCCTGATCGCTGGAAAGTGAAGGCCGTCATCTATGGCGGACAAATGGCCTACGAAACGGCCGCCGAAATTGCAGCAAAAAAGGTGCCCGTACTCGTCAATGCCAAGTGGCCCGAAGCGGACAAAGACGCCGACCCAGAAGACAAACCGTCGTTGAGAATTTTGCGCTTTCGCGATCGCGCTCCCTCTGCGCCCGTGACCCTCGCCAAAGCCAACGTGAAATTCGCGTTCTATGACGGAGGCCTCGCCAGCCCCAAAGACGTTTTGAAAGCGGTGAAAAAATCCATAGACGCCGGTCTGCCTGCAGATGCCGCTCTGCGCTCTCTCACACTCTCTCCCGCGGAAATATTTGGGGTCTCCGACCGCCTCGGCTCGATAGAAGTAGGCAAGATCGCCAACCTGGTCGTAACCGATGGCGATCTCTTCGAGGAAAAAACCAAAATCAAGATGATCTTTGTGGACGGACGCAAATTCGAGCCGCACGAGCCGGAAAAGCCGAAAGATCCGCCTAAAGGTGATATCAGCGGCAAGTGGAAGCTGGCTTTCAACACGCCCGACGGTGCCGAGGAGGCCACCGCCGACTTATCCATGGAAAAAGACGGAGCCATCACTGGCACGGTCACCGGAAAGCGCGGCGTCGGAACCATCCTCAACGGCTACGCGACCACCAACAAATTCTCCTTCACTATCAATATCCCCGTCGAAGGAACTCCCACAGACGTTACTTTCACCGGTACGTTTGATGCTACGTCGCTGAAAGGCAGCCTGAGCGTGCCGGGATTTTCGACCGATTTTACCGGCACAAAGCCGTCGGCCAGCCCGGCCTCCACTCCACCGCCCACCGCTTTCGCCGCCGGAGGTGAGCTGTGAAGCGCTTTTCGGTCATTCTCGCCATTCTGTGTTACTGCGTTTTCGCTGCGGCGTTCCATTTTCTGGGCTCCTCAAAACTGTTTGCCGCCGAGCCGCCGGATGCCCCGCCCTCGGTCATCCTCATTCAAAACGCCACCGTCCTCACCGTTTCTCATGGCACCATCGAACACGGCTCGGTGCTGATTCGCGACGGAAAAATCGCCGAAGTCGCCCAATCCATCGCCCCGCCAAGAGGCGCGCAGGTGATTGACGGCGCAGGCCAGTTCGTAATGCCGGGCATCATCGATTGCCACTCGCACATCGCCGTGGACGGCTCCGTCAACGAAGGCAGCGTCTCCGTTTCCTCCATGGTAGATATCGCCGACGTCCTCGACCCCGACGACATCGACATTTATCGCGATCTTGCCGGCGGCGTCACCACCGCCAACATTCTCCACGGCTCCGCCAACTCCATCGGCGGCCAAACGGTAGTGATCAAGCTCCGCTGGGGCGCTCCCGCCGCAAAATTACCATTCGAAGGCGCGATTCCCGGCATCAAGTTTGCACTCGGCGAAAATCCCAAGCGCTCGAACGGCTCCCGCGGAGGCGAAAAACGCTATCCGGCCACGCGTATGGGCGTGGAAGAAACCATTCGTGCCGCGTTCACCGAAGCTCGTGATTACAAAATTAAATGGGACGACTACAACAAGAGAATCAGCAACACCGAAAAAAACGCCGACAAAAACATCATTCCACCGCGACGCGATTTGCGTCTCGAGCCGCTCGTGGAAGTTCTCGAAGGCAAGCGCTACGTGCATTCCCACTGCTATCGCGAAGATGAAATCCTGATGCTGCTGCGCGTCGCCAAGGAATTTGGCTTCAAGGTGCGCACCTTCCAGCACGTTCTCGAAGGCTATAAGGTTGCCGATGAGATCGCCGCTGCCGGCGCGGGCGCTTCCACCTTTTCCGACTGGTGGGCCTACAAAGTGGAAGCTTACGATGCCATCCCTTACAACGCTGCCATCATGACGCGGCGCGGCGTGGTCGTTTCTATCAACTCCGACGACGCCGAAGAAGCGACGCACCTCAATCAGGAAGCCGCCAAGAGCATCAAGTACGGCGGCCTGACCCACGACGAAGCACTGAAGCTCGTCACCATCAATCCCGCCGTGCAGTTGGGCATAGACAAACGCGTGGGCTCCATCGATGTGGGCAAAGACGCCGACCTGGTCATCTACAATCACGACCCCTTGAGTGCTTACGCCGTCGTGCAAAAAACTATAATCGATGGCCGTATTTACTTCGATCGCGCGCGCGATATCGCCGAACGCGCCGATCGCGAAAAAGAAAAGAAAGCTCTGATCGAAAAGGAAAAGAAGGCCAGCGAGAGAAAAGCGGAAGAAAAAAAGAACGAAGAAAAAAAACCGGAAGAAAAGCCTAACCCGACGCAATCCGCCCGGCGCGAATCGGCCCCCTCCGGGGGTGCTCTGTGAAACGCACTTCTGTGCCCCTGATCAGTCTAATGGCTTTAGCGGTTGCCGCCTTGATTCCCGCAGCCGTATTGGCGCAGTCGCCGCAGTCATCAACACAACCTCAGCCGGCAAAAGCCTACGCTGTGGTCCACGCTAAAATTTTCACTCTCGCCGGCGCCCCCATTGAAAACGGCACGCTCATCATCCGCGACGGCAAAATCGCCGCTGTCGGTGCGCAGGTTGATGTTCCCCAGGATGCCCAGACGATCGACGCCCAGGGCCTGCAGATTTATCCCGGCCTATTCGATCCCGTCACCCAGATGGGCCTGCGCGAAATCGGCGCCGTCAACGCCACGGTGGATTCCGCCGAAACCGGAAACTACAACCCTGATGTCGTCGCGGCCACAGCTGTTTCCCCCTCTAGCGAACATATTCCCGTCACCCGGGCTGCGGGCATCACAGAAGTGCTCGCCGTTCCCGCCAGCGGCGGCATGGATTCGTTCGGTTCTTCTGGGGTCATCGGCGGCCAGGCCTCTGCGATTCATCTAGCCGGATGGACCATGGAAGACATGCAACTCAAGAAAAGTGTCGCCATGGTGCTGAACTGGCCCGAAATCGAAACCAAGACTTTCGATTTCACCACTTTCTCGCGCAAAGAAAAACCCTATGCGGAAGCCAAGCAGGAATACGATAAGCAGGTCAACGAACTTACCGAGTGGATCGAACGCGCCCGCCACTACGCCCAAGCCATGGGGCACGGCCAGCCCGGCGACTTCTCTCGCGATTTGAAATTGGAGGCGCTCGCTCCCGTAGTTCGCGGCCAACTGCCGCTATTGATCATCGCTGACCGCGCCCGCGAGATCCGCAACGCCGTCGAATTTTGCGACAAGCAAAAACTCAGAATGATATTGGCCGGTGGAATCGAAGCGTACAAACTGAAAGACTTGCTGCGCTCCAGAAGCATCCCGGTGATTTTGCGTCCCGTCCTCACCGAGCCTATCGACGAAGATGATCCTTACGATCGTGTGCTTACCCAGCCTGCCGAGCTTTCCGCTGCCGGCGTGAAATTTGCTTTCGGCAGTTTCGACAATTCCTTCGCGCGCCGGCTCGGCCAGAATGCCGCCAACGCCGTGGCCTACGGCCTCCCTTACGACGAAGCCCTCAAGGCCGTGACGTTATATCCCGCGCAGATATTTGATCTAACACAAGAGGTGGGCACGCTCGAAACCGGGAAAATCGCCAACCTCATCGTCACCAATGGAGACCCGCTCGAGCTGACCACCGACGTGCGCTACCTCTTCATACGTGGTCAGCTCACATCGCTTGATAATCGCCACAAGCGCCTCTTTGAGAAATATTCGGCGCGCCCCCAGCCGTAACAACGTCGAAAGTGCTGCCCACCTAATACGAAATCAGCGGGACTGCGTCTAGTATCTGTTCCCGCCCGGTCTAACTGGTTTGCTTTAGCTCCGGCTGCGCCCAGCCGTGTCATACTCCGGCCTTAGAAAATGGAAACTAAGCAGGAACTGCCAGAAAGCGCTGGAACCGTAACCAGGAGACGCTGGGTAATACCTGCGGCGGTGGTGATCTTCGCCGCTCTGCTAATCGGCAGCATCGTTCTCGCTTACCACTGGCCCTTTTCTTCGCAAAACGTAATCCAGTCCGTTCAGGAAGGCTGGCCCGGCAAAATAAGCATCCAACATTTTCACCGCACCTATTTCCCCCATCCTGGCTGCGTTCTCGAAGGCGTAACGCTCACCAGGGGAAACGCCAATTCCGGTTCTCCCTTGGTGGCCATCGAACGCGTGACCATCAAGGCCAACTACCACGACCTGCTCCTTCGTCCTGGTTACGTCTCTGAAATCTATCTTGAAGGAATGAAAATATCCGTTCCTGCGGAGATGCCCAACGACCAGCCATCCACTACGCCGCCTTCAAAATCCAGCCGATTCTCCGTGCGTTTGGGCGAGGTATTCACCAGGGACGCCACGCTGGAGATCGCCACAAAATCGGATGGCCCCTTAAAATTTGACATTCAGGAGTTGACTCTCAAATCCGTCAACGAGACAGCACCGATGTCCTACGATCTCGCGATGCACAATCCTGAGCCTCCTGGCGAGATACGCTCGCGTGGCAAGCTTGGTCCCTGGGATTCCGAGCATCTCGACAACATCCCCCTCTCGGGAGATTACACTTTTGACCACGCCGATCTCGGCGTCTACGGCGGGATCGCCGGAACCCTCTCTGCCAAAGGAAAATTTGAGGGTGTTCTCGGGAGGATTGAAACCCAGGGCGCTACGGAAATCCCCAATTTTGAAGTTACGCGCAGCCACCATACCGTCAACCTCAAAACAAAATTTACCGCCACCGTCGACGGTACCGGTGGAGACACCATTTTGAAATCCTTTGACGGCACTTTTCTGCACACTGCGATTCACGTCGATGGCGCTGTGGCCTCCAAGCCTGGTAAGCCTGGCAAAACCACCTCGTTGAATGCCAACGTTCAGGGCGGTCACATCGACGATCTGTTGTATCTCTTCGTTCGCGAGAATCAACCTCCGCTCCAGGGCGCCACGAATTTTCACGCTCGTGTTGAATTTTCCTCAGGTCAGCAATCGTTTTTAAAGCGCGTCAGCTTGCAGAGCACTTTTACAATCGAAAAGGCCAAGTGGGAGAACCCCGAACGCCAGGCCACTGTCAACGAATTAAGCAAGCGCGCCAGCGGCAACAAGAAAGATGCCGCCACGGCCGACGTTACCGCGGACATTCAGGGCAACCTAGTTTTAAGCAATGCTGTCGCTACCTTCAAAGACACTTCCTGCAAGGTGCCCGGCGCCGAAGCCCGGCTGAACGGAACGTTCAACCTCGAAAATATCAAAATTGATTTTCACGGTGATCTAAAAACTGCGGCGTCCTTAGCCGACGATACTACCGGCGCAAAAGCCATTCTGTTGAAGCCTATTAGTCCCTTATTCAAACGAAAGAATGCTGGCGCGGTCGTGCCTATACAGATGAGTGGAACCTACAGTGACCCGCATTTCGGTGTGGGTGTGCCGACGAAGTAAAATACTCCGTGGTCGGTTGGAATAGCCTGAAACCTATTTTCCTTCGAACGGATAGCGGTCCTGCGACTGCACCGCGATGGCAACATTGCGCCGCAGCGCAATAGTATCCACCGGCGCGCGCTTCGAGAAACGCTTCAACACCGACATCTGGGTGGTCAACATATCGCTCTCATGAATCGTGGCGATGGCGCGCTTCGCTTCGTGCTCCACGCGCTCGCTGGCGTCCGAGATGAAAACGCAGGCCGCGTCCACCATGGCCTGGGAGCTCGCTTGCCCCTTCGCGGCCGCAGATTTTTGTGCTCGCAGCAAGCAAGATTCCATCGCGTAAATTTCCATCACGATATTGGAAAGCGCGGCGACCAGTTCCTGCTCCTCGGCCAGTTTTTCGCGGAATTTCTGTACCGCTCCACCCGCGCACTGCAGAAATATCTTCTTGGCGTTGGCCACCACGCGGGCTTCCGCTGCCAGTACGCCTTCGCTGTCCTCCTCAAACGACGGCCCGGCCAGAATTTCGTCCGCCAGTTTCATGGCCGCCGGTATCAGCGGCAACTGTCCGCCCATCGCGCGTTTCATCAGCATCTGCACAATCAGCAGGCGATTGATTTCGTTGGTCCCCTCAAAAATACGGTTGATGCGCGAGTCGCGGTACGCTCGGCACACCGGATAATCTTCGTGAAACCCATAGCCCCCAAATATCTGCACCGCTTCATCCACCACGAAGTCCAGCATCTCGCTGCCATAAACTTTGGCGATGGAGCTTTCCACCGCGTACTCTTCCAGAACCTTCATCGTGACTTGTATCTTCTCGCTCTGGCTCGCCGCCGCGCCTCCATCGTGGGACGCCGCGGCCATCGCCGTCTCCATATTTCCCGCCGAGCGGTAAATCATGGATTCCACCGCGAACAGCTGAATCGCCATCTCCGCCAGCTTCTCGCGCACCAGTCCAAAGTCACCGATCGCTTTACCGAAAGCTTTCCGCTCTTTCGCATACTTCGCAGCCGTCATCAAAACGTACTTCGATCCGCCGACCGCAGAAGCTCCCAGGGTAAACCGCCCCGCGTTCAGAATATTAAACGCCACAATATGCCCACGCCCAATTTCGTGCAGCAGATTGTCCTTGGGAACTTTGCAATTCTCCAGAAATATCGGCGTAGTGGAACTCCCGTGGATGCCCATCTTGTGCTCTTCATTGCCGGGCTTGAATCCCGGGTAGGAGCGTTCCACGATGAACGCACTCAATTTTTCGCCGCCCACTTTGGCGAATACTATGTAGACATCGGCGAACCCGCCGTTGGTAATCCACATTTTCTGCCCATTCAAAATGTAGTACGCGCCGTCCGCGGTAAGCTCCGCGCGCGTCAAGGAATTCTGGGCGTCCGATCCCGCTTGCGGCTCGGACAGGCAATAAGCGCCGATCCATTCGCCGGAGGCCAGCTTGGGCAGATATTTTTTCTTCTGCTCTTCGGTACCAAAATAAACGATTGGTAACGTTCCGATGCCCGCGTGCGCGCCATGCGTCACCGCAAAGCCACCATAAATGGAAAGCTTCTCCGTCAACACCGTCGTCGCCACTTTGTCGAGCCCCGCGCCGCCATACGCCTCGGGAATTCCGCCACTCAACAAACCCAGCTCTCCGGCTTTCTTCACCAGTTCCGGCAGCAGCCCCGTCTTCTTGGCTTCCAGTTCCTTGATGTGCGGGAAAACTTCCTTCAAAACGAACTCTTCCGCCGATTGCCCGATCAACCTCTGATCGTCGCTCAGGTCCGCCGGCGTAAACACGTCGGACGATTGCGGCGACTCCAGAAGAAAGCTGCCGCCCTTTGCGGCTTGCGGGGTTGTTGTAACTGTGGCCATGAAGGGCTCCTCGCGCTGTAGCGCGTGCGCAACCAAATTATCTCATTTCGCGGCCTGGGAAGGGAGGTTGGACGCTTTGCGGTGCAACAAGCAACTCGCCACTGGCCGCTACCGCTTGCTTCAGTTCGCGCCGGGTTTCGACGCATCCTTAAAACTAAAAATCAACACCAGCGACGCTGTCTGCTCCGAGCTATTGGTCACCGTGCTGGTCGATCCCGGTTGCAGCCACAGAGTATCTCCTCCGCTCAGCAGCTTCGATGAACCGTCTGCAAAATCCAGTTTGAATTGCGACAGTGGTTCGACCACCAGCAGCGTACCGCCCGCGCCGGCGGCCAGCGAAGTTTTTGCGTTGGAGGGAAAGTTTCCCGACTTCAGCATGCTCTCGTCGCTCTCCAGAATCTCCGTGAACGCCGGAGGCGTCGCCGCTTTCTTACCCTTATCTGGAGCCGATGCCGCCAGGGGTGTGTTCGCCCCGGTGCCCGGCGACGCTGTCACGCCATTCCCAGCCTCAGAAACAAATTTGTCCGACGCGCTGGCCACACCCGCCTGTGGAGCGCAACCATCCAGTGGCCCTTCGATTGTTTTCGCGCAGTCACTACGCATGTTTTCCTGCGGGCGTAGCAACTCCACGGTGATGTTGTAAAACGGCGTGTCGTTTTCGGCGCGAATTACTTGCGCGAATCCGCCCTTCGAATACCCCAGCTGCCCGTTGCCCAAGGCCACGTGTTTTTCCGGCTGGCCTTCCACCGCTTTGGTGAACTGGGCTTTGCCGATGGACATATATACGTAGGGAAAATCGTGCCGGTAAAGCGGCGTGGAGTCGGGAGAAATTATCTCCACGCGAAATACCCGCACGTAGGAATTCTCCAGGATCAAGTGATGATGAGGCTCTTCCTTAATCGGCACAGCTGTCTTGATCGGCGCAATCGCCGTGGAGGTTGAAGCAGTTGGCAGCGTCTGACCGCGCAACGTGACCGCTGTGCAGATCCACAGCAAAGCTAGAAACGCCATATTTTTCATCGCCACGCATCCTAGTTGCTTATCATTCAGCTTACAAGTCGCCGCCCGCGCCTAGCCTCCAAAAAACAGGCTGTACGTCAGAAGGCTCCATACGAGGATGGTTACTGCCAGGTAAGTCCAGTCTCTTTCATACAAAAAGGCAAAAACCGAAAACAGCACGCGCGCCACCGGTGTGGCGATTAGCAATAACAGTCCCAGCTGTATCAGTCCTCGGCCATGTAGTTGGCGGGCCTCTCGAAAAATTCCCGATATGGTGCGCAACTCCTCCGGCTCGCCGTGGAATACGCCGTAATTTGTGGTCGGCTGCGGGTGGCGCATCAGAAAGATTATTCCGCCCACAAAAACCAGACCCGCCGCGAGCAGCACCCCGGTGCGCAGCAGCACCGCCATGATCTGGTTTAGGCGCTGGTCCTGTTGCAGCGTGGGTGCCGGTGAAGTCATCTCACATCTACCCCGCAAATCCTTTGTAAATCATTTCCAGTGCAAGAAATCCAATCACTACGCTGAATACCAGGCGCAATCTCTTCACTTTTGCACCGGCAAGTACCCGCGCCCCGATCAGCGATCCGCCCAGCACCCCCAGCATTACCGGCATCGCTATTCCCGGATCGATGTATCCGCGGCTCAGATAAATTCCCGCGCTCGCCGCTGCCGTGACTCCGATCATAAAATTGCTCGTGGTGGTCGAAACTTTAAATGGCAGCTTCATGGCCTGATCCATAGCCAGGACTTTCACGGCGCCAGATCCAATTCCTAGCAATCCCGACAAGACGCCCGCGCCAAACATCATTGTGAAACCCAGCGGAACCCCGCGCACGTGATAGGCGGTCAAACCTTTGGCAGTTGGGTATGTGCTATCCATGTGTAGGAGCGTTGCAATGCGGTCAGGCCCACGGTCGTGAACGACTTCGTCTTTCTCGCGCAAACTGGCTATCGCGGAGTAAATCAAGGCCAGGCCAAAAATGATCGCGATCACCGACACATGCAGGTGCAGCGCCAGCGCCGCGCCCGCCAACGCGCCGACCGTGGTCGCAATTTCCAAAAACATTCCCACGCGAATGTTGGAATAGCCCTCTTTCACATAAGCGGCCGCCGCTCCCGAAGACGTGGCAATCACGGAAACAAGCGCCGCGCCGATGGCATAGCGAATGTCCACGTGAAAAAATAAAGTTAGCAGCGGCACAATCACCACTCCGCCCCCCAGTCCCGTCAGTGATCCGAGGAAACCCGCGAACAGAGAGCCCATCCCCACTAGTAATGTGAATTCCAACGTATTCAGAGAGCACCCGAATCGCCCATCAGCTTAACCGCAGAGGTAGTCGTAGCGAGCCAGAGAGTCGAGATCTTAATCTGAAGCGCTGAAGTCTACGTACCAACACTAGAAGGCAACTAGGAAAGCAGTTCGAAAATCCCAGCAGCGCCCATGCCGCCACCGACGCACATGGTCACCAGGCCGTAGCGGCCTTTGCGGCGTTGCAGGTCGCGAATAATCGTAGCCGTCAGTTTTGCGCCGGTGCAACCCAACGGGTGCCCCAGCGCGATGGCTCCCCCATTCGGGTTCAAACGCGTCGGGTCCAGCCCCGCCTGTTGAATGACAGCCAGTGATTGCGCCGCAAAAGCCTCATTGAGCTCGATCACATCAATATCCCTGAGCGTCAACCTGGCGAGCTTCAGCGCTTTCGGTATAGCGAACACCGGACCGATGCCGAATTCTTCGGGAGGACAACCCGCCGTCGCATACGATACAAATCGCGCCAATGGTTGCAGTCCCAGCTCCTTGGCGCGCGTGTCCGACATGACAATCACCGCCGCCGCCCCATCGCTCATCGGCGAACTGTTTCCTGCAGTAACGGTGCCCTGGGCATGAAACGCCGGCTTCAGCTTTGCCAGTATCTCCACGGAGGTGTCCGCGCGCGGCAATTCATCGGTCTTAAACTGAAAAGTCTGCGTCACCGTCTTCCCCGTAGTCTTGGCTGACGCGTCGCTTCCGCTGGCTCCGTTAGCATTTGCGAGTACAGTGATTCGTACCTCCACCGGCACAATTTCTTCCTTGAAATTTCCCACCGCAATCGCCGCCACCGCCTTCCGGTGCGATTCCGCGGAAAATTGATCCGCCTGCTCGCGGGTGATCCCAAATTTGCGCGCAATATTTTCTGTCCCCAATCCCATGTTGATGTATGCGTCGGGATTGTTGTCCACCAGCCACGGATTCGGCGAGATTTTGTTCCCGCCCATCGGCACCATGGACATCGATTCCGTTCCGCCCGCCAGAATCACTTGTGCAGCGCCCGCACGAATCCGTTCCGCTCCCAGCGCAATGGCCTGCAACCCCGATGAACAAAACCGGTTGACGGTCATCGCCGAAGTTTCGACGGGCAGCCCTGCCCGTAAAGCGGCGATGCGCGCCACGTTCATTCCTTGCTCGCCCTCGGGCATCGCGCAACCCAGAATCACATCGTCAATTTCCTTGGGATCCAATCCGGGAACACGAGCCAGGGCTTCTTTGATGACCACCGCGGCAAGGTCATCGGGACGCGTCACACGTAACGATCCTTTATATGCGCGGCCCACTGGCGTGCGCACGGCAGACACAATTACTGCTTCGGGCATTTCATTTTTCTCCGAGAACACCGCAATCGAAACGTCGCGGGGTCAACTTGATTGTTCGCCCGCCCGATGCAAAAAGCAAATTGCACACGTCCTGACGGTGATCCCAAGGAAACCTATCGGGTCCATCACCAACCATTCTCGGGTCCGCCCCGCATTGACACACGCAACGACGTGGTCTACACCTAACATGCATGTCAATGCGTAATTGGGGCACAAGTTAACAGGAGGCATCAATGGCTAGTGGAGGAATAATCTGGTGGATTATCGTGGGTTTGATTGCCGGCTGGCTGGCTGGCCAGGTCATGAAAGGCGGCGGTTACGGGGTATTGGCTGACATCGTCCTCGGAATCCTCGGTGGAATCCTGGGGGGCTGGCTATTCGGCCAGATGGGCATAGGAGCTTCGTCGACGATTGGCTCAATTATCGTGGCCTTTATCGGAGCAGTGATCCTGGTGGGCATCACGCGCTTGCTGAAACGAGGGTGACGGACGCCAATACTCGTCACATTTCGCGACAGCGTGCACTTTGATGTGCAGTTTTTCACCCGACCGGCGCAGCCGTTCATGTCCAGTTCTTTGTGTCGCCACCCTAGCGATGCCCCGCAATCGTTCCTGCAATCGAAAATCTGTATAATGCCCACCAATGGATGTCACTTTCCGCAGGCGCAAAGCGGGGTCCTTAGGAGATTGGCGCGCCGCTCGGCGCGGGCGGAATGGGCGAGGTGTATCGCGCCACTGACAAGCGCCTGGACCGTGTGGTAGCCCTCAAAATTCTGCCCGCAAGTATCGCCGCCGATCCTGCTGCGAAGCAGCGATTTGAGCGCGAAGCAAAAACCATCTCCAGCCTCAATTGTCCCCACATTTGCGTGCTTTACGACATCGGTCATCAGGATGACCGCTAAGCGTCGAAAAACTTCCGCTGCCTTTTGTGGCTCGTAACCTTGCCCGAAATGAAGACCCGCGCATTCATTGCCGGCCCGGGCACTTTGCCCAACGGTCAGTTTTCTTCGGACGGGAAGTGGGTGGCTTACGCTTCTAACGAGAACGGCAAATCGGAAATCTACGTCACCTCATTTCCGGAAGCGCGCGGCACATGGCAAGTTCCGAACGCTGGAGGTACCCAACCCCCGCTGGCGGGGTGACTCCAAGGAATTATTCTATCTGGCTCCCGACGGGAAAATGATGGCGGTATCTGTGAGTGGCGGCGGCAATTTTGTTTCGGGAACTCCCGTTGCCCTATTTCCGACTCACGCGCGTGAATTTTTCGCCACTTCCGAGCAATTCAGTTACGACGTAGCTAAAGATGGGCAGCGATTTCTGATCAACACCCAGGTCAAAAACGCCGCCACCCATCCCATGTCGGTAATTCTGAATTGGGATGCGGAGTTGCGGAAAAAGTGAGTTGTTTATCAGGCCAGAGCGTTGCCTAGCGCTTTACGCTTCCGCTCAGGCTGGCCAGGTACCATTCCACCGTCGGAGCGCGTTGGTATTTCAGCTCGTAGAGAGACTCTTCCGCGGCTTTTTTGTCGCCCGCTTCCTGCTGCGCGGTGGCCATCTGTTGAACGGCCAGCGGCGAGCGCCGGTTGGCACTCAATTGTTCGACCGCCCCGGACAGATCCCCTTGCGAGAGCAGTTGGAACCCGCGCGCTGTCTCGTAGTGATTTCCCACCACCAGGTCACCCGATTTCGCTGCAAACTGCGCTAGTTTGCTGATGGCCTGATCCGCCTCCGCGTGGTCTCCGTGTTGTGCCGCCACTCGCGCTTCTTCGGACAATACGTTGGCCAACGCGCCGCCGCGATCTGCCCCATTCATACCCTCGACCGCGTTCTGAAGTTTTTCTTCCAGTGCGTGAAGTTGCTGCAATTCGCTCGAATAATCGGCGGCCAGCATCGCTGCGCCCAGCCCGATTTCCGCTTGCGCATTGGGTTCTTTCTTTTCCGCAGCCTGTGTCGCCAGTTCGGCTAATGCGGCGCGCCCCTGCTCGGCCTTGCCTTCCCAAAAATAAATCAGCGCCTTTTGATACAGCGCATGCAAAAGATCGCGATCATTCTCCGACACCAGCAGGGCCTTGTCATATTCGAATCGCGCATCATCAAACTTGCCCATCAACGTCAGCGTATCTCCCAGCCCCAGCTGCGAAGTGAAGAACGTGGGATCCACCTGCAACGCCGCGCCGTAATGTTGCAATGAGCCCTCGTCATCCCCGGCGTACCGCAAAACTTCTCCCAGCGAATCCTCCGGATTCGGCGAACTTGGTTCCACTTCCGCGTAGTGCTTCAATGCCGCCACGGCTTTTGCCGCATCGGGGTGCCCAGACTCGATGTACGAATAGCCCAGCATGTTCAACACGGGTGGGTAGTTGGGATCCAGATCCCGCAAAGACTCCATCATCTTCTGCGAACGCTCGAAATCCTCCTGCAGATAGAGCCACTCGGAAGTCAGGTACAGCACGTGCTTGTCTTTCGGATAGCGTCTCAGTAAATCGTTCATGCTGGCGATAGCCGGCAGCAAGTTGCGATCCTGCAGGCTGGTCATCCACCGCACCATCAGCTGTTCGTCGGGAGTCGCCAACGGCAATAGCGCCTTCGCGCGATTCATGGCGGCTTCGTTAGGTACTCCGCGGCGTGAAGCAAACGACAGCACCGCATACCCCAGTGCAAAATTATGGTCGAGTTCCGTAGCATGCGTCGCGTGCACCATGGCGTCGCCAAGCAATACTGCTTCGTACTTATTAATTGCGAGTTCCGCAGCCTTGCGCGCTTCCACAGACCGGGTGGAGACCGGGATAGATCCGAAGAGCAGCAAGTGTGAGGCCGTTAATCGCGGTGCCCCAGCTGCTCGCGATTTGGTTTCCTGCACTCGCGGCGCGTGCTGTTCCTGGGCGTGCGCCAACTGCCCGCCAAGGAATAGGGGAACCAACAACGCGAGGCCCTTCCGACAGATCCGGTTCATCGTTACTCTCCCAAGAGTGCCCAGAAACTTGCAGACTAGTAGCAAACTTAGCCTGCGCTCCTCGCCCTTCGATACTGGCCCAAAGGACAGGTGTGTTACTTCCGCTAATGACCACAGTGTTCGTTAAGTGGGCACAACGGTCTTAATCGATACTTGTAGCCACATCGGTGCGTGCTGATACTCAGGTGAGTTCTCTGAAAGGTCTGTGTGGGAAGTATGAAATTGCTGCACCGTACCTATCGTCCGTTCTTATTTGTCGTCGCGCTTGGCTGCCTGACACTGGCCGCTTCGGAGGCATTCGCGGCCATAAAAAACTTGGCGGTGGTGGTGGCGGCCGGAAGCAAGTTGCCGGACGTGACTCTCGCGGAACTCACCAAGCTGTGCAAAGGCTCGCTCAAGGCCTGGCCGGATGGACGCTCTTTTACGCTGGTGATGAAAGACCCCACTTCACCCGAGATGCATGTAGCGGTGCAAAGGCTTTTTGGAGTGGCCCCAACCGACGCCATGACCGCTATAGCCAAAATCAACGAAGCTCGCCCGCTGATCAAGATTGTCGCCACCGATGACGACGTTTTTCGGGTCGTAGCCTCCACCCCAGGAGCCGTCGGCATCGTGGACGTTTACGCCATCAATAGCGCCGTCAAGGTGCTGCATATCGACGGCAAGTTGCCCTTCGACATCGGTTACGCCCTCAAATAGCTTTCTTCCTCGGGGAATCACCTTTTTTGCTCATCTCGCTCCTTTGTGCCCGGCCCAAATAGCGCCTGAACACTTCTACAGGCTGCCAATTAGCCGGTATTCGCCTGTCCGCAGGGACAGGTCGGCGGCAGCGTACAGCGAAAACCAGGCGATATCATCGCGACAGGCCTACATGCTTCCCTGTATTCATTAGGCTTTTATTTTTGAGCAACTTACGGCGTCCCGGTGCCGAACAAATCGTACTAGTAGATTCGTTTAGCCCCCCAAATGTGCCTTCTGTACCATCGCTAATGCACCGGCAAGGGTGTCAAATGGTTCAGGTAGGAGAGACTGGAGCCAAGGGACAGTCTCCTGCATCTAACGGAAGCAAGACTTCAATAAGCTTCGATAAGTGTTCTATGAGAGGACCCAGGCCCATGACTAAGACCGACGATAAGAGCCGCAAATGGATGTGGTGGTTTCTGGCAGTGGGAGTCGCCCTGCAGCTATATTTCGTCAGAGAGTTGCTGGCCGCCTTCGCGCTGTTCGCCGCCGGATTCGCCGTGATCGCCTTGTTAATCGCCGGCGCCTATATGATGCAAAAGGCCTGGGAAGTCGGAGTCGCCCGCCTGGCCGAAAGCCGCAACCCGACTGTCAGCATGGCCCGCCGCGCCGCCTCAGCCATGGAAGAACTGGGCCGCCGGCCATTTCGGCGCCCTGTTTAACTTTTAATTTGTTCCTTGAGAGTTGATTTCTGGTTCGCCAGAGCACCGCGGGATTCACTTCTGATTCCGTGAAAAAGACCAACCGTCCTGAGAGAACGGTTGGTCTTTTTAATTTCTATCGCAGAATGAGGTCCTGAGCTCTGGCTATTTGCCGCCCGAACCCGCCAACGACTGTAGCTCCTGATTCCAGTTCAGCACCACTTTTACGTTGCCGCCGTCCGGATCCTTGACGCGTTCCACCACCACGATCCGTTTACCAGTCGGCGCCAAAGCGTAGTTCGGTCCCGCTGCGTCATTCCAGATGTCTCCTTGATACAACACTCGCGATTTACCCACGCGGAATGGCGACACCATCACTTCGGTGGCCCACAAAGTTCCGGCGCTTTCGTACACCAACTGCTTTCCATCCCGCGACCATACCGGATTGCTCCCGCCGTCCGTCGATACTTGCACTTTTTCGCCGGGACCCGGAAAGCGCTGGGCATAAACTTCCGACCGGCCGGATTCATTCGAGGTGTACGCCAGCCACTTCCCATCCACGGAAAATGCCGGCTGATCCACGTTGAATTGCGACGTCAGGTAAGCATACGGCTTTCTCTCGCCTTCCATCGGCAACATCCATATTTCGAAGTTCCCGGAACTCCCCAGCCGTTCGTAAGCGATGAGTTTTCCATCCGGCGACCACGACTGCAGATGGAAGTGCGTCTCATTTTTCATAAGCGGTTCGTCTTTGCCGCTTCCATCCACGGCCACCATGAAAGCTTGCTGCCGCCCATTGGACGAATACGCAATGTGCTTGCCGTCCGGTGACCACACCGGCAGTTCATCCTCGCCGGGTGCGAATGTAATGCGTCGCAGCGCACCGCGCTCAATGTCATAAATCCAGATGTCCGGATCAGGCAGCCGCACCGTCAGCGCCAGCAGTTTTCCATCAGGAGAGAATCGCGGCGATTCGTAAAGATTCGGTTTCACCGTGAACGGCTGCGGCTTAGCGTCATGCTCGGCCAGCAACAAAGCATTCTCTGTGGCCTGCCTGCCCCCATTCACATAAATCAAAGTACCATCGCGTGACAGATCGAATTGCGCCGAGCCCGACAGGGAATTGGTTACCAAGTCCTGAACCACCGGAACAGCGGAGCCACTCACTTCCAGTTTCTTGGGATCAAACGTCACCGACATGAGCGCCCCTGCTCGCACATACAGCAGGTGATTGGGAGCTAGAAATCTTGGATCGAATCCCTTGGCGACGAGAACTTTTCGATCGTTGGAGCCGATCTGCTGCGCCACAATAGTGCCGTCGTCGGTGTTTCCGCCGGAATATACCGAGTACAGCAGAGTTTTGTTCCCAGACAGCAGAATTGGAGAGATGTGCGCAAGTTCGCCCTTATCCAGCTGCAACCTGGTTACTGCTTCGGGAGTGCCGCCATTCTCGCCCACCCTCAGGATCCCGGAGTTCAGCGACGGCGCATAGTAAATGTTGTTGTCCGCTCCCCACGTCGCACCTTGCGCGTACACCACATTGTCCGCCAACGTCACCGGAGTGCCGCCGTCCAAAGAAACTTTCTTCAGCTTGCCTCCCGCGAAAAAAGCCAGCCACTTGCCGTCCGGCGAAAATACGGGATCCACGCCGCCTTCCGCTCCGCGTATCGGCGAAGCAGAAGCCGAATTCAACTCTCGCAGGTACAGTCGCGGCCCGTCGGAACTGCTCGCCCCGATGGCCATGCGCAGGCCGTCTGTGGAAACCGCCACTGTGCGCTGGCCCAGGGAACTCAGCGACGTTCCCGTCGGCGCATCGATTGCGAATCGAATCGCCGCGGCGTCGTGCGGGCTCCCTTGATGTATCCAGTTGGCCAGCAGGAATCCAGCCGCCAGCAGCAACAATCCCAGCGCGCCAGCAGCCCCGAACTTAAGTGCGCGATTTTCCTTCAGCTCCGTGAGCGCAGGCCCACCGGGCAAATCCAGCACTCCAATGATCGAAGAACTACGCCCCGCCAGGGCGTTCTCTATGGCGATGCGCGCTTCGCCGATGGATTGCAGACGTTGCCGCGGGTCCTTGTCCAGGCACCGGCGAATCAATTGCTGAATTTCGTTGGGCACTTTCGTGGGCAATAACGTCCATTCCGGTTCGCCGCGGATCACTGCCGCCAGCGTGTCCGAAATCGTGTCCCCCTTGAACGCGCTCACCCCGGTGAACACTTCAAAAACCACCGCGCCGAAGGACCAGATGTCCGCGCGCCGGTCTACCGTTTTTCCTCGCGCCTGTTCAGGAGACATGTACGCCGCTGTCCCCAGGATGTATCCCGCCTTGGTGGCCGCCGCCGTCAATGTCGGCGAATTTGTGATGTCCATCGCGGAACTGTCATCCGACAGCGCTTTGGCCAGGCCGAAGTCCAGTACCTTCACTGTGCCGTCTGTTTTCGTTTTTATGTTCGCGGGCTTCAGATCGCGATGCACGATGCCCCGATCGTGCGCATATTCTAGCGCTTCCGTGATCTGTTTGATGATCGGCAGCGCGTCTTCCACCGGCAGCGGGCCGCCATTGAGGCGTTCCGCCAACGTCGGCCCTTCCACCAGTTCCATGATCAACGCCAGCATATTGGACGATTCTTCAAAGCCATAAATGCTGGCGATGTTGGGATGATTCAGGGCCGCCAAAAATTGCGCTTCGCGCGCGAAGCGCGCCATGCGATCGGGATGGTCCGCGGTTGCTTCGGGAATTACTTTGATGGCCACTTCACGGCGCAGGCGCGCATCAGTGGCGCGATACACTTCGCCCATTCCGCCCGCGCCCAGCGGCGCCACGATATGGTAAGGACCAATCTGGGATCCTGTAGCGATTGGCATGCGCAGAAGTATACTGCGCTTCCCGATTTGGGAGTATGCCTTGGCGGAAATTTTGTGCCTCGCAGTGGGTCAAGTTTGTTTCGAACTGCGCCGGTCCGGCGATGTGATAGGCTCGGCGCTTTCACGGGAGGGAAGAGCTATGCGGCGAAACTCGCTACTATCGGCGGCTGTCTCGGCCAGCCTGTTGGGTCTTTTTATCTTGCATGCCTCGGCGCAGGACAAGCAGCCCGCGCCGGCCAGAAAAATTGTCGTCCGCGCCGGCCACTTGATTGACGGCCGGACCGACAAGGTAATCGACAACGCTGTCATCCTCATTGAAGGCGACACTATCGTCTCCGTGTCCTCCGGCGGAACCGCGCCCCAAGGCGCCGAAGTCGTGGATCTCTCGCAGTACACCGTGCTGCCCGGTTTGATGGACGCGCATACCCACGTCGTGTTAAACGGTGACATCACCACGGAAGACTACGATGTGCAACTCCTCAAACAATCCATTCCCTATCGCGCTATTCTAGGCGCACGCAACGCCCGCATCGCGCTCGAGCACGGCTTCACTACCATTCGCGATCTTGAAACCGAAGGCGCCATGTACGCCGACGTGGACGTGAAAACTGCCATCGCCAATGGCGAAGTGCCCGGCCCGCGTATGCAGGTGGCCACGCGCGCCATGACCCCCACGGGGATGTATCCGCTGCTCGGCTATTCCTGGGAACTCAAAGTCCCCACCGGTGTGCAATATGTTGACGGTGTCGACGGCGCCCGCAAAGCTGTGCGCGAGCAAGTCATGTATGGCGCCGACTGGATCAAATATTATTCCGATCGCAAATATCACTTTGAAGCCGACGGCGTTCTCCACAGCATGGTGAATTTTACCGATGAAGAAGCCAAAGCCATAGTGGACGAATCTCATCGCCTCGGCAAGAAAGTTGCCGCTCACGCAATTGGTTCCGACGGAATCGCCGCGGCTCTGCGCGCCGGCGTGGACACCATCGAACATGGCGACGGCCTCACCGACGCGCTGATCGATGAAATCGCGAAAAAAGGCGTCTACTGGGTGCCGACGATCACCGTCGGCGCCTACGTCGCTCCCGGCCGCGCCGGTAACTGGCCAAAAATGGTAGACGCCGAGCGCACCGCCTTCCAGAAAGCCCTGAAGAAAAACGTCAAAATTGTTTTTGGCACTGACGCCGGCGGCTTCGACTGGAAAAATCTGAACCAGGCCAAAGAATTCGAATATTACGTGCAATACGGCATGAGTCCAATGCAGGCCATCCGCTCCGCCACTTCCATGGCCAGCGAAGCCCTGGGCTGGAAAGATAAAGTTGGCACCGTCGAAGCCGGGAAGTGGGCCGACCTCGTAGCCGTCAGCGGCGATCCATTGAAAGACATCTCAGAACTGTCGCGGGTGAAATTTGTAATGAAAGCCGGCGTCGTCTGCAAAAACGAACGTTAATTCCTTGGCCGCAATCAAAAATACGCCGCGCCGCCATCCACATTAATCGATTGTCCGGTCATCGCGCTGGAAGCATCCGAGCACAGAAAAAGCGCCGCGCGTGCTACCTCCTCGGTCGTCTGTCCGCGCCCCTGTAAAATCGTCTGCAAGAATCCGGCAAGTTGTTCCTCGGAACTCACGCCTGTTTTCTGCGCCAGGTTGGCGCCCAACTCCTTCGACATCACCGTTTCCGTCACCGGTCCAGGGCAAATGGCATTCACGCGTACGCCTTTCCGCGCAGCCTCCGCCGCGGTAACCCGCGTCAGCCCCAGCATCCCCGCCTTCGCCGCCGCGTACCCCGATCCCCACGCGAAAGCCGACTTGGCCGACAAACTCGAAATATTCAGGATCACTCCGCGTTCCTGTGCGTACATTTCCGGCAGCACCAATTGCGTCAAGACAAACGTCGCCCGCAAATGAACAGCAATCACGCTGTCGAATTCCGGCAGCGGATATTCTTCCACTGGCGCAACCGGACCATAGTGCCCCGCGTTATTCACCAGAATCGAAATTGGCCCGAATTTTTCGCGCGAGGCCTTCACAATTCGCCGGCAATCCTCTTCCTTGCTTACGAATTGTGAATCAAACGCCACCTGTCCGCCCATCTTTGAAATTTCAGTCGCCGTCGCCGCCAGTTCGTCGCGTGTACGCGCCGCCAGAAAAACCGCTGCGCCCTCTTTCGCGAAAAGCCCTGCAATCGCTCGCCCGATTCCGCGCCCCGAACCAGTAATTAACGCGCTTTGTCCCGGAAGCATCATAGCCACTGAGGATAGAAGCAGCATGGAACCCCGCGCAAGTCTTCTCCGAAACAAAAAAGCTGGATGGCCAGTTCGCCATCCAGCTCTTACAGTCCATTAGTTTTTAGATAGTTTATTTGTTTGGTTTCAGGTCCCGCAACAAACGGTGCACTGCATCGCGTATGTGATCGGTCGAAAACGAATCGTAGTGGATCGGCCGCTGTCCCACGGCCCGGAAGGCCACCTTGTTCGAACCCTGTTTTATGAAATCAAACACGATCGTCCCTTCGCGATAGTGAACATTTTCGTAGCCGTAAGGTCCGCCCCAATATCCCCAGCGATACGATTCATAGCAGCCGAATGGTCCGCACACCAGGCTCGGATACCCGCCCGGATACCGGGGCACTTGGACCGTCCGGCGATGAATCCCCACGTGATAATCCACCAGGAATTCTGCCGCCGCGGGATCATCCACTTGCTTGAACCCTTTGTCCGCCAGGGTCTTCTCGATGTCGGTGCGGACCGCCATCCGGAAAGTATCGTTATCTATGCGCGGATCACGCTCCGCTCTGCGGCTCTCTTCTTCTCGGCGGCCTTCTTCCGAAATTACATCGCGCGAGATCACCCGGTTCTTCTCAACTTCCTTAACTTCTTTTTCCGGCGCAGCGGGTTTCCACGCCCAGGTGGCGTGCTTAGGAATTATCACGTTGTGGTCGCGCACCACATCCACGTGCTCGTCGCAGCCGGCGAAAAACAGCCCGGAGGCTACCACTGCTACCGCCAATAGTGATGAACTTCTCATTTTATTGAAGCCGGGATACCACATTTTGCAATCCTCCAAAAAAAGTTTCTCCGTGATAATTAACCCCGGACCTGTGCAAAAGTTGCAGCCGCGAATGCCGTACCGGTAAAGCAAGCCGGCCACGTAATCTGGCATCATACTTAGGAGTGCGCCCCGATTTAACATGCGGGAAACGGGTGCAGCCAGGCGCGGCGGTGAGGTATGATAGAGTTCTCAGAATTCTATAGTTAGGATGGCGATGGAGACTGCAACCAACGGAAAAGTATTGTTAAGGGTAAGGCCGCGCGGTTTTTGTGCCGGCGTCGTGCGCGCCGTGGATATCGTCGAACTGGCGCTAGAGGCCTATGGCGCCCCGGTCTATGTGCACCACGAAATCGTCCATAACACCTACGTAGTAGAGCAGTTGCGCCGCCGCGGGGCCATCTTCGTGGAATCCATCGAAGACGTCCCTCACGGCGCGGTACTGGTATTCAGCGCCCACGGCGTGCCTCCCACGGTCCGCGGTGAAGCCAAAGCGCGTTCGCTCAAAGTCATTGACGCCACCTGCCCGCTGGTTACCAAAGTTCACCTCGAGGCCCTTAAGTTCGCGCGCGAAAAGCGCACCATTATTCTGATCGGTCATCGCGACCACCAGGAAATCGTAGGCACCTCCGGAGAAGCTCCCGACCGCACCATCGTCGTCGATTCCGTGGCGGCCGTGGATTCGCTGCAGGTGGACGATCCCGACAAGCTGTCGTTTCTCACTCAGACCACCCTCAGCCTGTACGACACGCAGGAAATTGTGGCCCGTTTGCGCCAGCGCTTTCCCGCCATTAAGGGTCCGGCCAGCGATGACATCTGCTACGCAACACAAAATCGTCAGGAAGCCGTCGAACAGGTAGCCAAGGATGTAGACCTCATTCTGGTGGTCGGCTCGCCCAACAGTTCGAATTCGAATCGTCTCGTGGAAGTGGCCCAGCGCAGCGGCGTTCGCGCCCAGTTGATCGATTCCGCTGCCGACATCGACGTGAGTTGGCTGGAAGGTGTGACTCGCGTGGGCTTGACCGCTGGCGCTTCCGCGCCGGAAGTTCTGGTGGAGCAGGTCAGTCAGCGCTTGGCCGAGTTTGGATTCACTGACCAGCGCGACCTGGATCTGATTCGCGAAGATGTGCGCTTCACGCTGCCGCCGGAGTTGGCCACTATTGCCGCGGCGCCACGCGGATAAACGCGTACGCGGAACACGCGGGCAGAAGTAAAGCAGCAAGCGCGAGCAGGGGTTCGGGGCTGTGACAGCAACGTATTGCGAAACCGGAACGATAAGGAGCAAACTTGGCGGCGAAAATCGCGCGGCAGCCGAAGAAGATTGCGTTGATTGGTGCTCCCTCGAGTGCCGCGGCATTTTTGCCCGGCAGCGAAAAGGCTCCCGCGGCTTTGCGCGCTGCGGGCCTCGTCGAGCGCCTAGAGTCCGCCGGCTACGAAGTGGTTGATCACGGTGATTGCGCAGTCCGTCATTTCGCGCAGGACGATGAAAATCAGCGCGCTCGTAACCTCAAGGAAATTGTCGCCGGATTGAACGATTTGAAATTGCGCGCCGAAATCGCCGTAAAGAGTGGCGCGCTGGTTTTGGTTCTCGGCGGTGACTGCGCGCAGGTCATTGGTTTGCTCACCGGAGCCCGGCGCTACTACAAGCGCATTAGCCTCCTCTGGCTTGATCGCGACGCGGATCTAAATACTCCCGCCACCACTCCTTCCGGTCGCATTGACGGCATGGTTGTCGCCCACGTGATCGGCAAAGGTTCGCCGGAAATTGTGCGCTTGTGGGGCGAGCCGCCCTTGGTTCGCGAGCCCGACGTCACTTTATTTGGCCTCGAACGCGTGGATGCTCCCGAGCAGCAGTTCCTGAATAATTCCCCCATGCGCAAGGTTCCCGCGGCGGATATAAATCTAAAAGGCGCGGCCGGAACAGCTCAAGCCACTCTGGCCAACATGCACGCCGATGCGCGCCAGGTGGTCCTGCATCTCGACACCGACGTTATCTCTCAGGAAGACTTTGCGCCCGTGAATGTTCCCGGCAGTGGCGGATTGGGATTCGAAGACGTGTGCGCAGCGTTCGTCGAGTTCCTCAAGAATCCCAATTTACTGGGTCTTGACATCGCGCAGTACAACCCCGACAAAGATCCCAGCGGCGCTGGTGCGAAAAAATTGGTGGATCTCCTGGTCAAAGGCCTCACCGCTAGGATTAACGCGCTCGGCGAATCAGAATCGCCAGCCCCGGAAGCGAGCAGCGCCCCGGCGGATGCGGTGGCTCCAGTCAAGCTCACACCCGAAATTGTCGAAACCACTCCCGAATCTCTAAATGAAGGGCCTTCCGCTGAAGCGCCTACGGACGAACCGCCGTTGAATGAATCTTCGTCAACCGAAACCGCCGCCGACGAAAGTGATCCGGATGATTCTTCCGACGAGGTTTCGTCCAAGGAAACTTCTGCATAGCAGTGCGCGCGGTGCTTCCGCATCACGTCGATAAACACAAAAATTCACCGCCATCATGCTCAGCTCGCGGCCTTCCCGCGTTTGCGGATGTGCCGCGCCAGTCCCAAAAAAGACAGCGGCAGTCCCGCTGTGAACGAATGCTGCTCGGCGTCCGCAGGCCCCAGATAGCCGGCCATCTCCGCCTGCGTCCGCGCGATGAACGATTGCAGCGCGGTGTGCTCATCTGCTCCCGATCGCAGAATCCTCGCCGTGATCTCCGCCCACAAGTGCAGACGTTCGCGAAATTTCGCGATGTGCTCCGCGGGATTTTCCGCAAATCCAAAATGAGTAAGAAAAAGTTTTGCCGGCCGCCGTTCCAGAATCGCCCGGAATGAATCCTCCCACAGCTCTAAATCAATATCTGGCGGGGGTGTCGCCGGCATCACGTAGGGTCCGTTGGCAATGCGAATCCCGGCGGTGTCGCCCGCAAACGCCACACCGCTGGCAGCATCCAAGAAAGTAACGTGGTGGCTAGCGTGTCCAGGCGTATAGAGAACGTCC